>Ga0193952_1000004_pt1 | contig 180456 bp, 161 predicted proteins | sample BB_3_MG_FD_140368 | JGI IMG/M metagenome (GOLD analysis project Ga0193952, IMG submission 140368) | Microbial mat bacterial communities from the Broadkill River, Lewes, Delaware, United States - BB_3_MG | ecosystem: Environmental > Aquatic > Freshwater > River > Microbial mats | place: USA... | reverse complement strand
TCGTGCACACGATAAATAAAAGTATTTTTAGTTGGAACACCTTTTTTACTTCCAACAAATTCTGCCACTTTTCGGTTTGCTAATAACATAAACTCTTCAATAAGTTTGTTAGCATCTTTAGATTCTTTAAAAAATACACCTATTGGTTCGGCATTTTCATTTAAATTAAATTTAACTTCTACTCTATCAAAAGTAATTGCTCCTTGCTGTAAACGCTTTTTACGAAGAATTTTTGCTAATTTATCTAATTTTAAAACTGCTTCAACAATTTCAGGTTGTACAGTATAAGATTCACCTGTTATTGAAATTTCTTTTGATATAATATTTCCTTTAGTTTCAATAATTTCTTGTGCTTCTTCATACGCAAAACGTTTATCAGAATATGTGATTGTTCTACCAAACCATTGATTAATTACATGTGCTTTTTCGTTGATTTCAAACACAGCAGAAAAGGTTAATTTTTCCTCATTTGGACGTAATGAGCAAACACCATTTGATAAAACTTCTGGTAACATTGGCACTACTCTATCTACTAAATAAACAGAGGTTGCTCTATGGTACGCTTCATCTTCTAAAATTGTATTTTCTTGCACATAATGTGAAACATCTGCAATATGAATTCCTATTTCATAGTTGCCATTTTCTAATATTTTAAAAGACAAGGCATCATCAAAATCTTTTGCATCTTTTGGATCTATGGTAAAGGTTAAATCTTTACGCATATCTCTACGTTTTTTTATTTCCTGCTCAGTTATTTCAAAAGAAATTTTTTCTGCTTCAGCTTCTACATTATCTGGAAATTTATAAGGTAAACCATATTCTAAAAGTATAGAATGAATTTCTGTTTCGTGATCTCCAGGCATTCCTAAAATTTCTAATACTTCTCCAAACGGATTTTTAGAGTTTCCAGGCCAATCGGTCATTTTTGCTAATACCTTTACACCATCTTCAGCTCCTTTTAATTTATTTTTTGGAATAAATAAATCCGCATACATTTTAGGATCATCTGCAACTAAAAAACCAAAGTTTTTGTTTAATTGTAAAACACCTACAAATTCGGTTTTTGCGCGTTTTATAATTTCAACAACATCACCTTCCTCCTTTTTACTATTTCTACGATTGTATAAATAAATTTTAACGGTATCTTTATCTAAAGCTCTATTTAAATTTCTTGCAGGTATGTAGATATCGTGCTCTAATTCATCGCAAATAAAATATGCATTTCCATTTGTGGTTGCATCTAAAATACCTGTATAATATTTATCTTTTGGAACAACTTTAAATTTTCCTCTTTCAACTTCTTCAACTTTTTGTTGTCCTTTTAATTCTTCTAATTTTTGAATTATTTGATTGCGTCCATTAGCATCTATAATATCTAATTTAGCAGCAATTTGTTTGTAATTTAAAGATTTTCCTTCGGTATTTAAAAGTTGTAATATTTTCCTAGTTAAATCCTTGATAATGTTTCCTTTCTTTTTGTAATTCGATTTTCTTTTCGACATTTATTTTTATTTAATTGATATCAAAAGTACAAATAATTATACTTGAATTAAGTTAATAATAAGTTATATAAATAACAATTTGTATTTTGGTACGCTTTTAAATTTTTTAAATGGGTACAAATTGGTTTGTTATTGTAAATCCTACTTCAGGTAACGGAGCTTCTAAAAAGAAATGGCCTTTAATTTTTAATAAATTAAAACAACAGCAATTTAATTTTGAATTTGCTTTAACAACTCATAAATACCATGCCGAAACTTTAGTACAAAATGCAATTAATAAAGGTTTTAAAAAATTTATTAGTGTTGGTGGAGATGGTACTTTACATGCAATTGTAAATGGAATTTTAAGTTTAAATACTAAAAATAATTCAACTTTATTCAATTACTTATCAGAAATTAAAATAGGAATTATACCTATTGGAACTGGAAACGATTGGGTTAAAACTTATAATATTTCTAAAGATTACATAAAAGCTATTGAAATAATAAAAACCGAATATACTGTACAACAAGATATTGGAAAAATTAGTTTAATTGCTAAAAATCAGATTGTTTACTTTAATAATTTAGCTGGAATTGGCTTTGATGGTTTTGTTGTTAATAAAGTTCATAAGTTTAAAAATTTAGGTTCTTTTGCTTATTTATCTGGTGCTTTAGTAAGTTTATTTAGTTATAAAAAACCATTGCTAGAAATAACATTTAACAAAACTGTAATTAAAAGTAAGACATTATTATTATTTATTGGAATTTGTAAATTTTGTGGAGGAGGAATGCAGTTAACTAAAAATCCAAATCCTACAGATGGGCTTTTTGATATTTCATTTGTAAAAAATATTAGTTTATTTCAAATATTAACAAACATTTCAGGTTTATTTAATGGGAAAATTACTGAACATAAAATTGTAGAAAATTATAAAAGTAATAAGCTACAAATTAGGGTTATAGATACTAATGAAACCTATATACAAGCTGATGGAGAATTGATTGGGTCTGGAGATTTTAATGTAGAAATACTTCCAAAAAAGCTGAATTTTATAGTCTCTAAAAATTAAAAGTTAAAATTTTCTTAATTTTTTTGTAACAATTGCTAAGTTATTACGTCTTTATTTATGTAGAACAAATTATAAATGAAACGATTGTATAAAATTATTATCTTATTTCTACTTATATTTTTTATAGGAATTTTTTTCACTGTAAAAAGTATTAATAGTTCATTTGCTTCAGAAGATAGTATAGAAACAGTTACGTTACCAACAAACGTTTTAAAACTTTCCATTAAGTTATAATTAATTATAACATCTAAATCTTTTACTACAATTTAATATTAATTAAAGTAAACTTGAGTTTTTTAATAATTTCGGTTTTAATTAATGTTATCAACAATAATATATATTATAAAAAGAATTTTAAAAATTTTAAAAAATATTTTTTGTTATTATAGTTTGTTAATATGTACAATAACTAACAGCATTTTAATTTTGATATATCACTTATTAAAATTAACTAACAAATTATATTTTTTTAAAGGCTTAAAAATCAATAATATTATATACGTTATTAACATGTTGTTAATACAGATAATTCACTAGTTTTTTGAATAACATTTCACTTAAAAAATGTTTATAACAGTTTAAAAAGTGTTTATAACTTAAAATTAAAAATCAATAAATAAATTTGGATAAGAAAAGTACATTTTGGTATTAGTTTATTTAATTTATATATGCAAAAATAGTTTTCTTTTTTAAGTATAAACTTATTCACATTGTTAGTAAAATTTAAAACAATTGTAAATCAATCTTTTAAAAAATACTATTAACAATTACTTTTTTTACTGTTAATAAGCGTGAATTTGTACTTTTGCAATCTAACTTATTAACAAAAACTACAATTATGGTAATTGCAATTGGTAACGATCACGCTGGAACAGCCTATAAATTCGAAATTATTAAACTTTTAGAAAGCAAAGGTATTAAAGTTTTAAACTTTGGAACCGATTCTAATGATAGTATGGATTATCCAGATGCTATTCATCCGGTAGCAAATGCTGTGGAAAGCGGAGAAGCTACTTTTGGAATTATTTTATGTGGAAGTGGAAACGGAGCACAAATTACTGCAAATAAACATCAGGGAATACGTGCTGCACTTTGTTGGAATAATGAATTAGTTGAACTTACACGTTTACATAACAATTCTAATATACTTAGTATTCCTGCGCGTTTTGTTTCTTTACAACAAGCTTTGGGTTTTGTAGAGTTATTTATAAATACTCCTTTTGAAGGTGGAAGACACCAAAACAGAGTTGATAAAATACCAACTAAAAATTAAAAGTTAATATTTAGTAATTAAAAATGGGACACAACCATTCGCACCATCACTCAAAAATATCTGGTAAAAATTTATTAATTTCAATTGTATTAAATATTATAATTACAATTGCACAATTAATAGGTGGTTTTATTTCTGGAAGTTTAGCTTTAATTTCAGATGCAATTCATAATTTTTCAGATGTTATTTCTTTAATTATTAGTTATGTAGCTAATTTACTTGCTAATAAAAAGAAACGTACAAAAAAATATACTTTTGGTTACAAACGTGCCGAAATTATTGCAGCATTTATTAATGCAACTTCTTTAATTATTGTAGGTTTATTTTTAGGTTATGAAGCAATTATTCGTTTTACCGATACTGTAGAAATTAAAACAGATTTAGTTATTTGGTTAGCTCTTTTAGGAATTTTAGCAAACGGATTTAGTGTGCTTTTACTTAAAAAAGATGCAGCAAATAATATTAATATGAAATCGGCTTATTTACACTTGTTGGTTGATATGTTAACATCTGTAGCCGTTTTTATTGGTGGTTTATTAATGAAATACTACCAAATTTATTGGATAGATGCTTTGTTAACCCTAATAATAGCAATTTATTTAATTTATATAAGTTGGGAAATTTTATTAAAATCTATTAGAATTTTAATGTTGTTTGCACCTGAACATATTAAAATTGATGATGTTGCAAATGAAGTTTTAAAAGTTAAAGGAATTAAAAATATTCATCATGTTCATATTTGGCAATTAAATGATGCAGGAAGTCATTTAGAAGCACACATAGAATTTACAGAAGATATAAAACTCTCTGAATTCGACATAATTTGTGAAAAAATTGAACAAAACCTACTCGAAAAATTTCAAATCAATCATTGTAATTTTCAACCAGAATTTATTAGAGATGATAAAAAAGATTTAATAAATCAAGATTAATTATGCTTCAAATTCAAGTTAAAACCTATACTGAATTAACAAAAGAAGAATTGTATAAAATTTTACAATTACGAAGCCAAGTTTTTGTTGTAGAACAAAATTGCGTATATCAAGATATAGATTTTAAAGATCAAAAAGCAATTCATATTTTAGGTTTTAAAAACAATAAAATTATTGCATATACCAGAGTTTTTAAATCAGGTGATTATTTTAATGAAGCCAGTATTGGTAGGGTAGTGGTTGCAGAAAAGGAACGAAAATATAAGTATGGATATGCTATTATGGAAGCTTCTATTAAAGCAATTTCAATTTATTTTAATGAAACTATTATAAAAATTTCAGCACAAACTTATTTAATAAAGTTTTACAATTCTTTAGGTTTTAATCAAATAGGAGATGTTTATTTAGAAGATGGAATTCCACATATTAAAATGATAAAAAATAGTTAATGAAAAATCCAAAAATTAAAATAAATTCTATAAAAAACTTAGCCAACGATCATTATAAATTAGATAAAGTAAATTTTGATTATCAAACTAAAAATGGTACTTGGCAAAATCAAAGTAGAGAATGTTATGATAGAGGAGATGGAGCTTGTATTTTATTATACAATCCATCAAAAAAAACAGTAATTCTTACCAAACAATTTAGAATGCCTTCCTATTTAAATGGAAATACAGATGGAATGATGCTTGAGGTTTGTGCTGGTTTATTAGATGATCAGGATCCTATTACTTGTATTAAAAATGAAGCAGAAGAAGAAACAGGTTATAAAATTAACAATCCAACTAAAGTATTTGAAATCTATTCTACTCCAGGCGCAGTAACAGAGAAAATTCATTATTTTATTGCAGAATATTCAGATGTTATGAAAATTTCTGAAGGTGGTGGTTTAGAAGAAGAAACAGAAGAAATTGAAGTGTTAGAATTTAATTTTGAGGAAAGTTTAAAACTAATTTCAATTGGCAAAATTTGTGATGCTAAAACAATAATTTTATTACAATATGCTAAGATTAATAACTTAGTTTAATTATTGTTTAAATTTTAAATAATAGATTTCGTTATTACGAATGTAATGAAGCAATCTGCTTATTAGTAACAGATTACTTCGTCGTAAACTCCTCGTAAAGACATTGAATTGTTTACACACAACTTTTTGGTAACAAAAATTACTAAAAATACTCTTTAATAGCTTTTGCAACACCATCATTTTTATTGGTATCTGTAATAACATCAGCAACTTGTAAAACTTCATAATTCGCATTTCCTACTGCAACACCTAAACCTACAGCTTTTAGCATTTCAATATCATTATAATTATCACCAAAGGCAACTACATTATCCATTGAAAGTGTTGGATAACAATGTTTTAAAATAACATCAATTGCTGTTTTTTTAGAAATATCTTTATGAGAAATTTCTATATAAGTTTCCTTAGAGCGGTATAACATTATTTCATTTGTAAATTTATTTTCTAATGATTTATATAATGTATCAATTTCAGTTTCATCTCCCATACACATTATTTTATGTGCACCTTTTCCTTCAGTATTCCAAGTATCTAAAACTTCAATATTTGATTTAACAATAGGAGTTACTTTGGTATTATTTTCTTCTCTTTTTGCCCAATAATCCATTGCTGGAACATACCATTCATCTGCATGAAATAAACTTAAATGAATTGTTGTATTTGTACATTGTTTAATTATTTCAGCTAGTACACTATTTTTAATAAAAGTAGAATGTAAAACGTTATTATCGTTTAAAATTAAACCTCCATTATAGGCAACTATAGGAGTTTTTTCATTTCTAAATTCTCTTTGTAAATGGCGCATTCCATTTGGCATACGAGATGAAATTAACACAAACGGAATAGGTGAAACACGTTTTACTTGTTCAATAGTAATTTTAGATAATTCTCTATCTTTATTTAATAATGTACCATCTATATCGGTACAAATTAATTGGTAACTCATGCTTGTTTTATAAAAATCTTGGCAAACTTAATAATTTATGTTATCTAATTATACTGATAGATAAATAATTAACGAAATCGATAGAATTACTTTTTTAAATGCAGGTTACTAATAAAAAATAAAGATTAAATCTAATAGTGTACCTTTGCCAACTTATAAATAAATACATGACATTTAAAGACTTAGCAATTATAGAGCCAATATTAAAAGCGCTCCAAGAAGAAGGTTATACACATCCAACACCAATTCAAAAACAAGCAATACCAATACTATTAAATAAAAAAGATTTACTAGGCTGTGCACAAACAGGAACGGGTAAAACAGCTGCTTTTACAATACCAATTTTACAACATTTATACAATAGTAAAGGAGATTCTAAAGGAAAACGAAAAATAAGATCGTTAATAATTACACCTACAAGAGAATTAGCCATACAAATTAACGAGAGTATTACCAGTTATGGTAAATATACAGGACTTAAAAATGTGGTAATTTTTGGTGGTGTAAAACAAGGTGGACAAACCGACGCATTAAGAAGAGGAACAGATATTTTAGTAGCAACTCCAGGTAGATTGTTAGACTTAATTTCTCAAGGTTTTATTAGTTTACAAGATATTAAATATTTTGTATTAGATGAGGCAGACCAAATGTTAGATATGGGTTTTGTTCACGATATTAAAAAAATTATTGCAAAATTACCTTTTAAAAGACAATCACTTTTCTTTTCAGCTACAATGCCACCTGCAATTGCAGAACTTTCAAGTACTATTTTAAAAGATTATGAAAGAGTTACTATAAAACCAAAACAAGCTACTGCCGAAAAAGTAGAACAGGCAATTTATTTTGTTAGTAAACCTAATAAAACAAAGTTGTTAATTCATTTAATTGAAGAAAATCCAGCAGCATCAATTTTGGTATTTTCAAGAACAAAACATGGAGCCGATAAAATTGTACGTATGTTAACAAAAGCACATATTAAGTCGGCAGCTATTCACGGAAATAAATCTCAAGGAGCGCGTCAAAGAGCTTTAGGAAATTTTAAAAAGGGCGAATTAAATATTTTAATTGCTACAGATATTGCTGCTAGAGGTATTGATGTAGAAGAGTTAAGCTTGGTTATTAATTACGATTTACCGAACATACCAGAAACTTATGTTCATAGAATTGGTAGAACTGGTCGTGCAAAAGCAAGTGGAATTGCATTGTCTTTTTGTAATCAAGAAGAAAAAGAATATTTAAAAGACATTCAGAAATTAATAAATCAACAAATTCCTTTAATTGAAAATCACCCGTTTCCTTTAGATGAAAATGAAGAGGTTCCTTTAGCTTCTAAACCTTCAAAAAATCAACGTAAAAAAGCCAAAAGAAGAACTGAGCATAAGCCAAAAGAAGGAGAACATACAAATAAACCTAAAAGAAAGAAATATTATCCTAGAAAAAACGGATAGATTATAAAACAAAAAACCTTCAAGAAATTGAAGGTTTTTTTGTGTGGAGAAGATGGGAGTCGAACCCACTACCTCTTGACTGCCAGTCAAGCGCTCTAGCCAGATGAGCTACATCCCCAATAAGTTTCACAAAAATGCATATTTAATTTAGCATCTCAATAAATTATTTCTTTTTATTTTTAACATAAATAAGTTTAAAACGTCCGCTTGTTCTATCACGTTGTTCAATTTCAAATTGAGGTAAAGATTTAAACAAAGGTGTTAGTTTTTGAAAACCAAAATTACGAGCATCAAAATTTGGTTCTTTTTTTAGAATTAACGAACCTACATCTCCCATAAAAGCCCAACCATCATCATCTGCAGCATCATCAACAGAGTTTCTTAAAAGTTTAATTACTTGTGGTGTAATTTTATCAATACTTGCTTTTTTCTCTTTTGTTTTTCCGTTTTCGGTTTCATCTTCACTTGTATCTAATATTTCTAAATAAATAAATTTATCGCAAGCAACAATAAACGGATCGGGAGTTTTCTTTTCACCAATTCCATAAACAACCAAACCTTCTTCGCGTAACCTTGTTGCTAGTTTTGTAAAATCGCTATCAGAAGAAACCAAACAAAAACCATTTACTTTTTCAGAATATAAAATATCCATAGCATCAATAATCATAGCAGAATCTGTGGCATTTTTACCAGTAGTATAGCCATATTGTTGTATGGGTGTAATTGCATTTTCTAGTAAAATAGCTTTCCATTTAGAAAGATGAGGTTTGGTCCAATCTCCATAAATACGTTTTACAGTAGGTGTACCATATTTGGTAATTTCTTGCATCATTTCCTTTATATATCTTGAAGGAATATTATCTCCATCTATTAGAACGGCAAGTTTTGTGTCTTTTATCATAATTGTTAAATATACGGAATTTATTCATTAAAATTTTATACTTTTAACTGCTTTTTTAACCATACAATGTTAGTAATTAATTTATTGAAACCAAACAAAAGCAATATTTAAAATATGGATTATAACAACATTATATTTACAATATATACTTCTTTAGAAAAGTTAAAAAAGCACGGAAAGGTTGCCACTTATATTCCAGAGCTCGCCAAGGTTGATCCTAATAAATTTGGTGTACATATTACTACAATAGACAATCAGCATTTTAATATTGGAGATGCCGACGAAAAATTTTCTATACAAAGTATTTCCAAAGTTTTATCGTTAACATTGGCATATAAAAAAATAGGCGAAAAAATTTGGGAACGTATAGGAGTTGAGCCTTCAGGAACCTCTTTTAATTCTTTAATACAATTAGAATATGATAATGGAATACCAAGAAACCCTTTAATAAATGCAGGAGCAATAGTAATTTGCGATATTTTGGTAAGTTATTTTGAAGATCCTAAAACTGAATTTTTAAACTTTTTAAGAGAAATTTCTGGAAACCCGTTGATAGATTTTTGCTCAAGAATAGCAGAATCTGAAAAACAAACAGGTTATAAAAATGTTGCTTTAATTAATTTAATGAAGTCTTTTAATAACATTAAAAACGATATTGATGTAGTTATGGATTTTTACTATAATTTATGTTCTATTGAAATGACTTGCAAAGAACTTTCACGTACATTTTTATTTTTAACTACAGATGGAATAGATCCAATTACCCACAAAAAAATAATTTCAGAAAGTAAATCGAAACGTATAAATGCTATTATGCAATTGTGTGGTTTTTATGATGAAGCTGGAGAGTTTGCATTTAAAGTTGGTTTGCCAGGTAAAAGTGGAGTAGGAGGCGGCATTGTTGCTATACATCCTAATCAATACAGTATTGCAGTTTGGAGTCCGAGGTTAAATAAAAAAGGAAACTCTAAAAAAGGAATGAAATTTTTAGAACAATTTACAACTAAAACACAATTATCTATTTTTTAGAAAACAAGAGTGTTGTTTTTTAATAAACTTAAAATCAGGTAGGTAGTTTTAATAAAAACAATAATTAAATAAAATTTATATGGAAAAAGATGAAAGCTTTGTAGATTTTTATACTGGATCTGAGATTATGATAATGGGTCTTAGAAAACGTTTAGAAGCCATTAGTGTATTTGGAATTATGCAAAACGATTTTAACTCTGGAAACCTTGCAGGTTTTGTTGGCGGAACACCAAACACTGTACGATTTAAAATTAGAGCTGTAGATATTGAAAAAGCACAACCAATATTAGAAGAATTTTTAAACGCTAACTATAACGACTAAATAACTGATTATAAAAGACATAATTTTTTTTGATAATTATCATAGTATTTAAGTCTTAAATATTTTAGTTTTACGTAGTTTCTTTATTGCTTTTATTTTATCTAAACTTTTACGGTTCAATTTTAAGGGATAAATGTATGTAATATAAATATATAAAGGAGTTGTGTAAAATACAGGAAATGAAATAGGATAATTTACTTAAATAATGGAAAATAAGGGCTCAATTTTAGAAAAGAATTATATAATTAATAGTCAAAATATTAATACAAATAAAAAGTTAGGGCTATTTGGCTTATTAGGTTTACTACAAGATGTTGCAGGCGAGCACGGAGAGAAACTTGGATTTGGATATGAAAACTCAAAAAAGAAAGGTTTTTTTTGGGTCCTTGTTCGACAAAAATTAAGAATTAATAAATGGCCGAATTGGAATGATTTAGTTACTATTAAAACTTGGACAAAACCACTTCTTGGAATTAACGCAATTCGAGAATATGAAATATTTGTTAATGAACAAAAAATTGGGGATTGTTCAACAACTTGGATGATTTTAGATTGTGAAACCCGAAAACCTAAAAAAATAGAAAATCCTGAAAACCTCTTTAAGCCAAGAACAGATTATTCGTTAGATTATTCAGCTGAAAAAGTAAATATTCAAGGTGAAATGGACTTAATAAAAACATTTGATGTGAGAATTAGTGATCTTGATATGAATAATCACGTAAATAATGTTAAATATACGCAATGGATTCTTGATTCTATTCCTTATAACTTCCATCAAAAATATATTATAAATGAGTATGAAATTAATTTTTTAGGAGAAACATTTTTAGACGATAATATTGAATCTTTTAGCAACATTCAAAAATTAAAACCAAACGATAACTATGAAGTGTATTTTAAAGGTTGTAAAATAAATGAAACGAAACCTGTTTTTATAGCTAAAATTCATACTAATAGTTACAAATAAAAAAGTACTTTACACAACAACATACAAAATTAATTGCGGGGTTTTAGCTAACTTACAAAAACCCTCTCGTATTTTCTAAGCAAGTAATTATTTGCTAAATTTATAACTTAAACACGCAACTAAACCTTGTAAAACCCATTGTGCGTAATTACCATAAAATGCTAGAAAAGATTATAAAATACCAAAACGACTCTGAAAGAAACTTTGAAACAGAGAAAAACTTGAAAACGATTTTAAATTATAGTATCGCTTTTATTCTTTTTATTATTTCAACACTAATTGCTGCTTTTACATTTCCTTTTAGATATATCTTTAAAAAGATATTTAAGACCAATAATGGCGCTTCTATTATTCATTTAAATGATAAGAATATAGACACTATAGTGAGTAATGAAAAAATGATATTAATTGATTTTTGGGCTGAATGGTGCGGACCTTGCATAATGATGAATTCTACCATTGAGAAGTTTGCATCTGAATCTAAAAATATTAGAATTGCTAAAGTAAATGCTGATTTGAATAAAAGAATAATTGAAAAATACCAAATAAGAGGTTTACCTCAATTTGTATTAATTGAAAATGGAGAGGAAATTAAACGATTTACAGGAGCAATGACAATGAATGATTTAAATAGGTTCTGTGATAAAAAGCAATGATAAACTACACACAACAATTCATACAATTTACATAATTTAATAATTACATAAATTTTGGTTTAACTAACGTATTTTCTGTTAATAAAAACTGTTAAAAGAACAAAAAATATGTTTGACAAGTTTTACAGTTTTTTAAATAATAATAAAATACTTTTTAGTGTTTTTCTTTCTAAAAATTAATAAATAAGATTACTTTAGTAAAGTCAGAATCACAAAAAAATTGAGCAATTAAAATTCATAAAATTTATTATAAATAATATGAAAAATTACAATAATTCAAATTTAAAAATTATGAAAAAGAGTATTTTATTTATTGCTGTTGCAATTTTATTTTCTTCAACTTTAACAAGTTGCGGTGTAATGTTTGGAGGTAGTAAATACCAAGGAACAATTGTAGCAAAAGACCATCCAAATGCAGATATTTATGTTGATGGCCATAAAATAGGAACAGGTACAACTACTAAATTATTTGCTAGAAATAAATCATTAGTTGTAACCTTAGAAGAAAAAGGATGCGAACCACAAACTTTAACATATGATAAATCTTTCCGAACAGGAAATTTTATTTTGAGTGCAATATCTTGGGGATTGATTGGAATTGGAGTTGATTTAGGAACTGGAGCTTCTTATAAACCAGACCATAAAGGAAATCCTGCGATTCAAAAATTAAGTACTAAAAATTTCAATTTTAATGTAGATTATTCAAAGTGTAAAAAACCAGAATAACAACTGACAAAACAAATATCAAAATGAAATTTTAATTGCTCAGTTTTAATTTCTGTTTGAGAAATTTTATTTGTTTATAGTTTAAATAATTTGGAATGGGAAATAACACTTTGTAGTACCTTATAAAATTTATATTCAAATTTAAACTTAATAATAACGACAAAAATTCTAATAAACCGATTTGTTACGTACGAAAATCTCTGATTTCTCAGTTGCACAAACCTTATAAAAGTTCGTTGCAGTAAATTAAAAAAATATGATAAAAGCAAAATTGATTTTAACCTTAGCTATTGCCATTTTAACCATAAATAGTTATTCTCAAAATTTTAATGATATAAGCGTTTATTATGGAACTTCTTATGCTGAATTTTTAAGGAATCAAAGTTTAGATGGAGATGGAGGTTATGAATTAACAAATTTCAATGAATTTGGAGTAAAATATTTAAGACAACTTTCTACTGATTTTTGCATTGAAACCGGAATTAACTATTCTAAGAGCGATTTGCAAATAACACCTTCGTTTACAGGTGAACCAGTTCAATCTAGATATGAAAAATTAGAAATTGTTTCAGTTCCAATTTATGCCAATTATACGTTTTGGAAAAACTTATTTGTAAATGGAGGACCAATCATAGATTTTCAAACGTCTAATAATTCTACAGACTCTCAATCTGGAATTGGATATAGTCTAGGAATTGGAGGAAAATACAAATTTGACAAATTTTTGATATTTGTAAACCCAAATTTCAAAAGACATTCTGTAATTCAATTTAAAAAAGAGAGTCACCACCTAAAACTGACTGAATTAGGAGTGCAGTTTGGAATAGGGTATAAATTTTAGATAAAAATCTACAGTCAACACCACATAACCAAATTGCTAAATTCAGTAAAATAAATTGTTTCTTAATCTAAAAATTAGAACTATGAATACAACTAGAATACTAGGCTTAATAATGCTTTTTGCTGCAATTACAATCCATTTTATTGTAGAAAATGATTTAACAGATTTTATATCTGGACTTCTTATTGGTGCAGGAATAGCTTTATTAATTACAGGCAAAACGGTTTTTGACAATAAAAATAAAATGGTTAAAAAGTAACCAAAAGGAAAAAATGTAAATAATATATTGCTTCTTTTTGTAGTTTTACATTAAAATAATACACTATTCCGTTACCAAAAATCTAGATTTAAATGAATTTAATTGAACTTAAAATACTTCAAACAATAATAACAATTTTGTTATTCTTTCTAATTAGAATATTTACTATTAAAATAATTAATAGAACGGTTACTAAAAATTTATTACAAAAAACTCGAGGAAAAATTATAAAGAAATTTTTTCAAATTATACTCGTACTTATTGCTTTAATATTTATACTAACTTTTTGGGGAGTAAATCAATCCGAATTATTTATGTTTATGGCTTCTGTGCTAACAGTTATAGGAATTGCATTATTTGCACAGTGGTCTCATTTATCAAATATTACATCAGGAATCATAATCTTTTTTAATCATTCAGTCAAATTAGACGATACCATTTCTATTATTGATAAGGATTTTGATATAGAAGGAAGAATAAGTGATATAGGGCTATTTTTTGTAAAATTAAAAACAAATAAAGGTGAAGAAATCTCTTTGCCCAACAATATTTTCTTGCAGAAGATGATAAAAAGGAAAATTAAATAACACTAAAAATAGTGCGGCATTAATTTTTCTAGTTAAAACAAAAGAAAAAGCTAGGTTTGTTGTATTAGAATCTCGAATATAGTATATATGATAAATATAATTAAAGCTGAAATTAAGCATGCAGCATTAATAGCTGAAATTGGTGAAAAAACTTTTTGGGAATCGCACGGAACAAGTGCCTCTAAAGCCGATATTACCACATTCGTTTCTAAAACATATACTAAAGAAACTATTGCAAAACAATTAGAAAACCTAAATAATAGCTACCATTTAATTTATTATAATACAGAACTTGTAGGTTTTTCTAAAATTGAATTAAACACTCCAAATTGTAATATTTCATCTAAAAATATTACTAAATTAGATCGATTTTATTTATTGAAAGCATTTTATGGACAAAAATTAGGACAAAAATTATTCGATTTTAATGTAGCATTGTCCAAAAAAAATCAACAAGAAGGAATTTGGTTGGCTGTTTGGGTAGAAAATAATAGAGCCATTAAATTTTACCAAAAAGAAGGTTTTAAAATTGTTGGAAAATATGATTTTCAAATATCAAAAACACATTCAAATCCAAATCATATCATGTATTTAAAGTATTAATATAGATTTAAAAAAGTGTTAGTTACAATTCTAAAAAATTTAAGTCAACTAGAATTTTATCTAATTCTAAATCGTGTGTTTCTAAAGGAATATTTTCTACAAACTGAAAAGGATAACAGATTCCTATTTTTCTTGAATTTGGATGTTGCGCCATAAAATTATCATAATAACCACCGCCATAACCTAATCTGTAATTCAAACAATTAAAAGCCAATCCAGGAACAATAATTAAATCGTAAGTACCAAAAAACTCTGTTGCATTTGCCGGATACGATGTTCCAAAAACTCCTTGCTCTAACTCATTTAAAGATGTTAACATTAGGTGTTGTAACTTACGTTTTGGTAAGGTTTTAGGAGTAACAACCGTAATTTTTGCGTGTAACATTTTATCAATTAACGGAGTAATATCAATTTCTGTTCCCATTGGTAAATAACAATGCACCTTTTTAAATTGCTCTGTTTTAATAATATTCCAAAGCGAATTACAAATCCATTCATCGTATTTTTTCTTTTCCAGGTGTAATAAATTTGCGCGTTTTAACAGCATTTCTTTTCTTAAAACCTTCTTTTTATCGGCAATTAACATATAGTTTTCATTTCAAATATTAGTTAGAATAAATATATTTAATATAAATTAAAATCCGTTTATCTTTATCAAAACAATTATTATAGCAGTACTATGATTTTAAAACTTAGCGAAATATTTATTTCAGAATCTAAAAAGCAACTCTACACAAAACAAGAGTTATTTATGCTAAAATTAAGTAGAAATATTATAAAAAAAATAGAAGATTTATTAAATATAAGCTATCTTAAAACCACTATTTTTAAAGGAAATTTATGTTTTGAAAACAATAGTGAAGTTGAACCTGAATTTAGAACTGTTTTCACTAGAACAGATGTTATTTTCTATGTAAATGCATTATTAAATAAAGCTATACTGAATATTGAAACCGATACAATACAATTACCAAACAGCTCCGCTAGCTTTTGGAAAATGGTAAAGAATGGTTCAAAAATCATTTAAAGCGTAGAATAAAATCTATAATTTAAAATTGTAACTTTCCAGTCTAAAAAACAAGAAAATGCTATTAATTGACAAACCGTTTGCTTCAGATTTTTTAATAAAAACTATTAAAGAAAATAAGTTTCCAATTATTAAAACAGCTACTTCAAAAAGTATGGTTTCTGACGAGTCTTTAAACTGGATTTCTGAAAAGGATGCTATTGAACGCTATAAGAATGAGACCGATTTACTGCTGTATTCTAATTCTGAAAATGCGATTAGTTGGATAGAAAAAAACTTAAGTTTTTCTAAATTACCAAATCAAATTCAATTTTTTAAGAATAAAATTTTGTTTAGAGAATTGCTAAAAGATGCTTTTCCAAATTACTATTTTAAAGGTGTACAACTTTCAGAATTATTTAAAATAGATGCGTCAACATTAAAATTCCCATTAATATTGAAGCCAGCAGTTGGTTTTTTTAGTTTGGCAGTTCATAAAGTAGACAATGCACAAGAATGGCAAACGGTTTTAGTAAATATAGAAAAAGAACTAGCATCTTTTAAAGGTATGTATCCTAAAGAAGTAGTAGATGTTTCCGATTTTATTATTGAGCAATATATTGAAGGAGAGGAATATGCAGTTGATTGTTATTATAATAAAAAAGGCGAACCAGTTGTTTTAAATGTAATGCATCATATTTTTTCTTCGGATAAAGATGTAAGCGATCGTGTGTATAGTACTTCAAAAGAAATAATAGAAAAGCACCAATCTAAAATTGAAGCGTTTTTAAAAATTATTGGAGAAAAAGCACAGTTAAAAAATTTTCCAATGCATGTTGAAATTAGAGTAGATAGCAATAATAACATAATTCCAATAGAAATTAATCCGTTGCGCTTTGGCGGTTGGTGTACTACTGGAGATATATCTTATTTTGCGTATGGATTTAATTCTTACGAGCAATTTTTATATCAAAAAACACCAAATTGGAATGCAATTTTTGAAACTAGAAAAGATAAACTTTATAGCTTAATTGTGTTAGATAACAACTCTGGAATTAATGAAAAAGACATTGTATCTTTTGATTATGAATTGCTGTTAAAAGCCTTTAAAAAGCCTTTAAATTTAAGAAAAGTAGATTTTAGAAAATATGCAGTGTTTGGTTTTTTATTTATTGAAACTTCTAAAGAAAATAACAATGAAGTTGCAAATATTTTAGCTTCAAACCTTAGAAAATATATTACGGTTAAAAATGCAGTTTAAAAGAAGTATGAATGATTAAAATACTTAGAACCAATTCCAAAAACCAAGATTTTGTTAATCTTGTAAAACAATTGGATGCATATTTGAAAATTTGCGACGGTCCAGATCATAGTTTTTACGATCAATTTAATAAAATTGACAACTTAAATCATGTAGTAGTTGCTTATAAAAATAATGTGGCTCTTGGATGTGGTGCATTTAAAATTCATCAAGGAAATTTTGTTGAAATAAAGCGCATGTTTGTAGCTTCAAATGGCAGAAGAAAAGGTATTGCTTCCAAAGTTTTAAACGAACTAGAAAATTGGGCTAAAGAACTAAATTTTACTAAATGTATTCTCGAAACTGGTAAACAACAGCCTGAAGCCATAGCACTTTATAAAAATTGTGGATACTTAACTACAGCAAATTTCGGATTTTATCAAAATGTTGAAAACAGTGTTTGTTTCGAAAAATTATTAATTTAGATTATTAATTATAAAAAACTCGAATTATGAAATTAGGTGCATTTTCAGTGAGTCTTAGCGTTAAAGATATCCACGCTTCAAAATTATTTTATGAAAATCTTGGGTTTTCAGTTTTTGGCGGTGAACTTGAAAAAAACTACCTTATTATGAAAAATGGAAACTCATTAATTGGTCTTTTTCAAGGAATGTTTGAAAACAACATTTTAACGTTTAATCCAGGTTGGGACGAAAATGCTAATAAATTAGATGAATTTGATGATGTCAGAGAAATTCAAGAAAAGCTTAAAGAAAAAGGGATTAAACTTGAAAAAGAAGTTCTAGAGAACACTTCTGGACCTGCTAGTTTTGTAGTTCTTGATCCTGATGGAAATGCAATCTTAGTAGACCAACATGTGTAGCCGTTAGCATTTATTTAGCTCAGTATTTTCGAGTATATTTACCAAAAATTAATTTTTCAAGATGAAAAACATATTAGCAATCACTTTATTATTATTTTTTCAGGTAAGTTTTGGACAAGAAGACGCTACAAGAGGATACAAAGTAAAAGTTGGGGAGCAAGCACCAGCATTAAATTTTACCTTATTAGACGGAACAGAATACACAAACCAAAGATTAAAAGGTAAAGTTGTGGTATTGCAATTTACAGCTTCCTGGTGTGTTGTTTGCAGAAAAGAAATGCCACATTTAGAAAAAAAAGTTTGGCAAAAATTTAAAAATGAAGACTTTCTATTAATAGGTATCGACTTAAAAGAAGATTTAAAAAAAGTAAAAAGATTTATAGCTCAAACTAAAGTTACGTATCCTTTTACTATTGATACAGATGGATCTATGTTTGAAAGTTTTACTTTGCCAAAAGCAGGTGTAACCAGAAATATTGTGCTCGATAAAAATGGAAAAATTATTTTTCTTTCTCGTTTGTATGAAGAAAAAGAATTTAACAATATGATTGAAGTTATTGCAAACGAATTAAAAAAAGGCTAATTATGAAAAATAAAATTAGCGATACATCACAACCAAATAATCCGTTGCATGGTGTAAAATTAGCCGAAATTTTACAATATTTAGTTGCGGAATATGGTTGGGAAGAATTAGGATTACTTATTAAAATTAATTGCTTTAAAAGCAATCCAACTATAAAATCGAGTCTTAAATTTTTAAGAAAAACACCTTGGGCAAGAGAAAAAGTTGAAAATTTATATTTAAAAACAATTAAATAAAAGTTACTTTTTTAACCTAAGAAAATACAAAATGGCTAAAGATATACTGCTTATAACGCCTCCTTTTACACAACTAAATACACCATATCCAGCAACAGTTTATCTAAAAGGATTTTTAAATACCAAGCAAATAAGTTCGTTTCAAATGGATTTAGGTATTGAAGTAATTACAGCCTTATTTTCAAAAAATAGTTTAGAAAATCTATTTAATGTTGCGCTTGAAAAAAACAGTATTACTTCTCAAAATTCGCAGCGTATTTATGCTTTAAAAAATAGCTATCTTTCAACTATTAATCCTGTAATTTCTTTTCTTCAAGGAAAAAATGAAACGCTTGCACGGCAAATTTGTACAACTTCGTATCTCCCAAAAGCTTCAAGATTTGACCAATTAGATGATTTAGAATGGGCTTTTGGTTCTATGGGAATTCAAGATAAAGCAAAGCATTTGGCAACTTTATATTTAGAAGATCTATCAGATTTTATTAAAGAATGTGTAGATGAAAATTTTGGATTTAGCAGATATGCAGAACGTTTAGGGCAAAGTGCAAATAGTTTTAATGAATTGTACAATAATTTGCAATTAGACAAAACGTATATTGATGATATTACACTTCAAATTTTAGATAAAAAATTAGAACTAATTCAACCAAAATTAGTTTGTATTTCTGTTCCTTTTCCAGGAAATTTATACAGTGGATTTCGTTGTGCACAATTCATAAAAAAAGCGCATCCAGAAATTAGGGTTTCTATGGGTGGTGGTTTTCCAAATACAGAATTACGTAGCCTTTCAGATGTTCGTGTTTTCGATTTTTTCGATTTTATTACCTTAGATGATGGTGAATTACCTATTGAAATTTTGTGGAATTATGTTAAAAATCCTTCCAAAGAAAATAATAACTTCAAAAGAACATTTTTAAAGGAAAACAATAAAGTAGTTTATAATAATTTAACTACCAAAACCGATTATAAACAAAGCGAATTAGGAACACCAGATTATACAGATTTGCTATTAGATAGTTACCTTTCTGTAATTGAAATTGCGAATCCAATGCACAGCTTATGGAGCGATGGTCGTTGGAATAAACTTACAATGGCACACGGTTGCTATTGGGCAAAATGTACTTTTTGCGATATTTCTTTAGATTATATAAAAATCTACGAACCTATAACTGCAAAATTATTGGTGGACAGAATGGAAACAATTATTGAAACTACAGGAGAAAGTGGATTTCATTTTGTAGATGAAGCAGCGCCACCAGCTTTAATGAGAGCTTTAGCCTTAGAAATTTTAAAACGAGATTTAACCGTTACCTGGTGGGCAAACATTCGATTTGAAAAAAGTTTTACCAAAGATTTATGTACACTTTTAAAAGCTTCTGGTTTAATAGCCGTTTCTGGAGGATTAGAAGTAGCATCAGATCGTTTATTAAAACTAATTGATAAAGGCGTAACTGTAAAACAAGTTGCTCAGGTAAATCTTAATTTTACCGAATCCGATATTTTGGTGCATGCTTATTTAATGTATGGTTTTCCAACACAAACTGTTCAAGAAACTGTAGATAGTTTAGAAATGGTGCGTCAATTATTTGGGTTAGGAATTATAAACTCAGGTTTTTGGCATCAGTTTTCGTTAACGGCACACAGTCCAATTGGTTTAAATCCAGTTGATTATGGTGTAATTCCCGATTATAAAGAAATTACATTTGCTAATAACGATGTTGAATTTAAAGACAAAACAGGAATCGATCATTCAAAATTTAGTTATGGTTTAAAAAAGTCCATTTTTAACTTTATGCACGGTATTGGTTTTGATGTTGATTTGCAAGATTGGTTCGATTTTAAAATTCCACAAACTACAATTCACCCTTATTTTATTGAAGACTGTTTAACATCAGAAGAAAGTTTGACAACAAAAACGTCAGCTAAAATAGTTTGGTTGGGAGGAATGCCTTTGGTTTCTTATACTTCAAAAACAAAAAGAGGAAAGACACGCGAATTTATTCAATTAGCATTTCATACAAAAAATGATCTTTTTGAAACTTCTTTAGAAAAAGATAAAGGAGCATGGTTACTCAATACTTTGGAAAATTTAGCAGTTAAAAAAGGAAATTCGATTACATTTCAAGAACTAAAAGGCGATTTTGAACTAAGTTTTGAAAATTTTGAGCTTTTTTGGTATTCAAAACCTATTAAAAATCTAAGAAATTATGGGTTGTTGGTTTTATGAAATTTAAAGAAAAAAGATGTTGTTTTTAAGCCGTCATACCTGCGGAGGCAGGTACCCAAACGTTGTTATTATTGATTTCTATTAGTTTGGTTTTTTTTATTAAGGTTTGTATGGATTCCTGTCTTCACAGGAATGATAAGTGTCTTCCGCCAAAATGGATTCCTACATACTGAGGAATCAAAAAAAATAAACATAAACATTTTAAGAAAACAACTTACCTATTTTACTGTATCTTTGCAAAAATCTTGTTTTAAATAACACCTATGCAATTTAAAGACTTACAGCTAAATAAACCAATTTTAAAAGCCATTGCTGCTAAAAATTATACTTCAGCAACACCAATACAAGCATTAACAATTCCTCTAGTTTTAGCAAAAAAAGATGTTATTGCATCTGCACAAACTGGAACAGGAAAAACGGCTGCTTTTGCATTGCCAATTTTACAATTGCTTTTTGACAAACAAGATGCTGGAAAAAAAGGGAAAAAGGTAAAAGCGTTAGTAATTAGTCCTACGCGTGAATTAGCAATACAAATTGAAGAAAATTTTGAAACCTATAGCAAATTCACCAATTTAAGAACTGCTGTTGTTTATGGCGGAACTTCTATAGAACCACAAAAAGATATATTAAAAAAAGGTGTTGATATTTTGGTTGCCACTCCAGGTAGATTGTTGGATTTACATAAACAAGATTGTGTAAATCTAGATTTTATTGAAACCTTGGTATTAGATGAGGCCGATTTAATGTTAGATATGGGTTTTATAGACGATGTTCGTAAAATTGAGCGTTTATGCCCTGTAGAAAAACAAATATTACTATTTTCTGCAACAATGCCAGCCAAAGTAGTACAGCTGGCAAATACAATTTTAAAAAATCCAGAAACGGTAGATGCTACACCAACATCATCTGCAGCTAAAAATGTAAATCAGTTGTTGTTTTATGTGCATAAACAACATAAAATGGAATTATGCTTACATTTGTTAAGAAACACCATAAAAGGTAATATTTTAATATTTAGACGTACCAAAATGGGTATTGCTAAACTAGAAAAAATGTTAAAAGGAAATGGTTATAAAGTGGATAGTATTCACGGGGATAAAACTCAAAATGACCGAGAAAAAGCACTAAATAATTTTAAAGAAGGTGCTATCAATATTTTAATTGCAACAGATGTTGCGGCACGTGGAATTGATATTGATAATTTAGATGCTGTTATAAACTTTGACATTCCAAATGTTTCTGAAACCTATGTTCACAGAATTGGACGAACTGGTAGAGCTGGTAATATTGGAAATGCGTTTTCGTTTTGCTCTGCAGACGAAAAAACGTATATTAAAGATATACAACAATTAATAAATACTGCAATTCCAGTAATGGACGAACATCCTTATGTATTAGATCCTAAAGCAAAAAGAGAAGTACATAGAACACCAGGGAAAAGTAAACATAAACCAGGAAGAAAATCTGTAGCATCAAAAAAGAATAAAAAAAGGTGGTATTAAAAATCGCCATTACAAGTGAGAAGTAGAAAAAATATCATTAATTAAACTTAAAAAGCTTCAATGGTACTTGCAACAGCGATGTAAAACAAACAAACAAAATCAGTTAACAAAACTGACTTATATTTTCAACAGAATGAAATTTACCCTTCAACAAAAGGTTTATAGGCGTTTTATTAGATAAGTTGTCCGAAACTGGACATCTATCTTCAATTTTTGCCATCCATTCTTTTAAAATTTCTATTGGTGCATCACAATCTGGCTCAATAGAAACATCAATTCCTTTATAACCTGCACGATCTTCAAAAGAAGATCCAAACAGGCGTTGTGGATTTAAATTACCACACATTTTAATTTTTATACTACGTAATTCAAATTGCATTTCTTTTGCAATTACATGTCCCATAACATTTATACAACCACAAAAAGCAGCAAGCATAAATTCAACAGGGTTTGCACCTTCATTGGTGCCTCCAAGACTTTCAGGTTCGTCAATTACAATCTCAAAACCTCGAGCTTTTACAATAGTTTTAGTAGGGTTTTCACTATGCGCCTGAACTCTAAATTTTAAATCTTTCATTCTTGTTATTCTAATCTTTTATGATGTGATTTTCATTACTGTAAAAATACGGATAAACCCAAAATTGTATTTAAAATACGATGTTAATTATGGCATTGAGAAGGATGTAATATTACATTCTAAACACGTTTTAAAATGATCCTTTTTTCTTGAAAATTTTGTAAAATTTTTCCTGCTTTTCCTTGTAATAATAATTGAAATAAAATTTTTTTTAAAACCAGATTCTTTATAAAGAATCAAATTGAATTTATTATTTTTATACATCAAATTTTTAGTTCAGTTTTATGAAAAATATATGCACAGTAATTTTAAGTTTTTGTTTCGTAATAAGTAGTTTTAGTCAAACTGGAAAGGTTTTTGACAATCTTACAATTAAAAGTTCCATATTAAAAAGTGAACGAAAATTTGCGGTGTATTTACCGCCAGATTACGAAACTTCGGAAAGAAGTTATCCTGTATTATATTTATTGCACGGAATGGGCGATGACCAAACGGGTTGGATTCAATTTGGTGAGGTGCTTCGTATAGCAGATAAGGCAATTAAAAATGGTTCTGCAACTCCTATGATTATAATTATGCCCGACGCAAATACAGGCAAAGTTGGTTACTTTAATACTATTGAAGGCGATTGGAACTATGAAAACTTCTTTTTTGAAGAATTAATGCCTACTGTTGAAAAAATGTACAGAATAAAAAGTAAAAAAAGATTTAGAGCCATTGCAGGATTGTCTATGGGTGGAGGAGGATCTTTTATGTATGCCTTACATCGACCAGATTTATTTTCTTCTGCTTGTCCGTTAAGCGCTTATGTAGGTCCTTTATCTGTTGAAGATTTTAAAAATCGACTCCAAAAAAATAATTCTACAATACCAGATGAAGCAAAAGTTCAGTCTTATTTTGAAAATCATAATGCAGTTTCATTAATAAATAATTTGCCAGTTGAAAAAACAAAATCTGTACGTTGGTTTATAGATTGTGGAGATGACGATTTTTTATATGAAGGAAATAGTTTGGTGCATTTAGCAATGCGTAAAAAAAATATTCCTCACGAATACAGAGTTAGAAATGGCGGACATACTTGGACGTATTGGCGTGAATCTTTACCTGAAGTTTTAAAATTTGTTTCACAAGCTTTTCATCTGTATTAAAAAACTATTTTATAATTTTTTAATCGAACTGTTTATAACATCTGGTCTTTGCGAACGAAGTGAAGCAATCTGTTAACTATAAATTACCAATCAATCTGTTCTTCTTTAGATAGAAAAGTCCAAGCAACAATGCGTGTAACTTTATTGCCTTGATGCATTGGGATTGTTTTAATTGCTGTAGCTCCTAACTTTTTTAAGGAAGGTAATATACTCTCCGCATTTTCTTTTTTAGAAACCAATGTAGAGTACCAAAAACACTGTGTTTTAAACATAGAACTTTCGTAAGCAAATGTATGAATAAAGGCTTTTTCTCCTCCTTTATACCATAATTCTTGTTGTTTTCCACTAAAATTTCTAACCTCACTTATGTTGCCTAGACCTTCTAATTTTCTAGCATTTGCCAGCATAGCATCTTCTTGAGATTTGTAAAAAGGTGGATTGCAAATAGTAGCCGAAAATTTATCTTCTTTATTTAAAATTCCTTGAAAAATTTGAGTTACATCTTTTTGTTGTTTTAATGTAATAAATTCGGAAAGCTTATTTTTTTTAATAATCTTTTCAGCTCTATCTATCGATTTTTTATCAATATCTGTTCCTAAAAATTCCCAGCCATAAACCGCATTTCCTAATAATGGATAAATACAATTTGCGCCAACTCCAATATCTATAATTTTAATTGTATTTTTTATTTTTGAAGCTGCTAATAAATCGGCTAAATAATGCACATAATCTACGCGTCCAGGAATTGGGGGACATAAATTATCATCTGGAAAATCCCAAAATTTAATATTGTAATATTTATACAAAAGCGCTGTATTTATAGCTTTTACGGCTTTTGGATTTGCAAAATCTATGGTTCTTGTTCCATATTTATTTGTAAAAACAAAAGATTCTAGAGAAGGATTTACCTCACATAATTCTTTAAAATTATAATCGGAATTATGAATGTTTTTTGGGTGAAAACCCGATGTATTATTGCTTTTAGCTGTCATAACTTATTTAAAGTGTAAAAGTACTATTTATAATTTTAAGAAAAATTTAATACTATAAAAAGAATGAACGTTCATTTTGTAAATTGTTTTATATATCTTTGCCTCAAATTAATACTTAAATCCTGCTTCTATGGCTATTAGGCAAAAATGTGATAAAAAAAGAAATGCACTATTTAATGCAACCTTACATTTAGTTAATAATAACGGTTTTCACGATGCTCCTATGTCTAAAATTGCAAAATTGGCTGAAGTTTCACCTGCAACAATTTATATTTATTTTGAAAACAAACAAGATTTAATCAATCAGTTGTATTTAGAAATAAAAGCTTCGTTCAGTATCCAAGCTTTTAAAAATTACGACCTCAATCAGCCTATAAAAGAAAGCTTTCAACAAATTTGGTTCAATATTGCAAATTTTAAAATAAATAAAGTTGAAGAAGCTAATTTTTTATCGCAATGTGATAATACACCTATGATTGATGAAGAAAGCAGACAAAAAGGATTAAAACATTTACAACCGTTGTTAGATTTATGGGAACGCGGACAGCAAAAAGGAATTATAAAATTAATTTCTCCTTATTTATTATATGCCTACACTATTTATCCGTTGGCATTTTTAACAACCATGCAGCAAAAGGATTCCTTTCAATTAACTGAGAAAAATTTAAATGAAGCCTTTATAGCAGCTTGGAACAGTATAAAAGTATAGTTATGGGTAAAACAGCAATTATTTTAGGGGCAACAGGATTAACTGGTGGAATACTACTTCAAAAATTAATTGAAGATAGCAGGTATAAAACGGTTAAATTATTTTCAAGAAATAAGATTGAGAGACTACCACTTAAAGCTGAGCAGTTTGTCGGAAATATTTTAGAATTAGAAAACTTTCAAAAAGAATTTACTGCAGATGAAGTTTTTTGTTGTATTGGTACAACGGCTAAAAAAACACCCAATAAAGAAACCTATAAAAAAATTGATTTCGGTATTCCTGTAACAGCAGCAAAACTTTCAAAACAAAATGGAATTAATACATTTTTAGTAGTTTCTGCCATTGGTGCTAATCCAAAAAGCAATGTTTTTTATAGCAGAACAAAAGGTGAAATGGAACAAGAAGTTTTACATCAAAATATTTTAAATACTTATATTTTACAACCTTCAATAATTGGAGGAAATAGAAACGAAACTAGAATTGGAGAAAAAATAGGATTAGCAATTATTAAAATATTGCAACCCTTTTTCTTCGGAAAACTAAAAAAATATAAAATTACCGAAGCTGAACATATTGCACAAGCAATAATAAACTTGGCAAATTCAACTTCAAAAAAACAAATTATTACTTCAGAAAAAATAAAAGAAATAGCAATAAATTAAATAACTAAAAAAATGGAATTATTAAATAAACTAAATTGGAGATACGCAGCAAAAGCAATGAATGGCGAAAAAGTATCGGAAGAAAAAATAGCAAACATTATTGAAGCTGCACGTTTAGCTCCAACTTCAAGTGGCTTACAACCTTTTGAAATTATTATTGTTAAAAATCAGGAAATTAAAGAACAAATTAGGCCTGTAGCGTGGAATCAATCTATGATTACAGACTGTTCTCATTTATTGGTTTTTGCCGCTTGGGATACTTATACCGAAGACAGAATTAACAAAATGTTCGATTTAACCAACGAAATTCGTGGGTTTAAAAATGAAGGTTGGGAAGCATACCGTCAGAAATTATTAAGTTTTTATCCGCAACAAGATGCGGAAGAAAACTTTAACCATACTGCAAAACAAGCATACATTGCTTTTAGTGCGGCTATAATTGCTGCTGCTTATGAAGGTGTAGACTCAACACCAATTGAAGGTTTTGAACCTGAAGCTGTTGATAAAATTTTAGGCTTACGCGAAAAAGGATTACGTAGTTGTGTGCTTTTACCAATTGGCTATAGAGACACTGAAAAAGATTGGTTGGTAAACCTTCAAAAGGTGAGAAAAAGCACCGAAGATTTAGTAACTATTGTAGAATAAAAAATAACTTATTATGAATAATTTTCAATATAAAAATCCGACTAAAATTTTATTCGGAAAAGGACAAATAGAAAATATTACAACTGAAATTCCAGAAAATTCAAAAGTATTAATGCTTTTTGGAGGTGGAAGTATTAAAACTAATGGCGTTTATGAACAAGTTTCAAAAGCACTTTCAAAATTTGAAGTGATTGAATTTGGTGGAATTCCTGCAAATCCAGAATACGATGTTTTGATTGAAGCTTTAGATATTATTAAAGCTGAAAAGATTACGTTTTTACTAGCTGTTGGTGGAGGTTCTGTTATTGATGGGACTAAATTTTTATCGGCTGCAGCTCTATATGAAGGCGACGAACCTTGGGATATTTTAAAAAATAGTATTAGAACTCTAGAAGGAATGCCTTTTGGTAGTGTACTTACTTTACCTGCAACAGGTTCTGAAATGAATTCGGGTGCAGTTATTACACGTTCAGAAACAAAAGAAAAATTAGTTATGGGAGGTCCAGGATTATTTCCTCAATTCTCGGTTTTAGATCCTGAAGTAGTAAAATCTATTCCTCAACATCAAATTGCAAACGGATTGGCAGATGCGTTTACACACGTGTTAGAGCAATATATGACCTACGCTGTAGACGCAAAATTACAAGACAGATTTGCAGAAAGTATTTTGCAAACATTAATTGAAGTGGCACCTGCAATTTTAAAAGACACATCGGATTATAAAGCGGCATCTAACTTTATGTGGAGCTGTACTATGGCATTAAATGGATTAATTCAACAAGGAGTTCCTTCAGATTGGGCAATACATATGATGGGACACGAATTAACCGCTTTATTTGGAATAGACCACGCTAGAACGTTGGCAATAATTGCTGAAAGTCATTATACCTATAATTTAGAAAGTAAAAAAGATAAGTTAGCACAATATGCTGAACGCGTTTGGAATATTACTGAAGGAACTAAAGAAGAAAAAGCAGCTGCTGGAATTCAAAAAACTACGGAATTTTATCAATCTTTAGGAATTAAAACTAAACTATCTGAATATACGTCAGCTTACAAAGGAACTGCTCAAATAATTTCAAAACGTTTTGAAGAACGTGGTTGGAAAGGTTTAGGTGAACACGGAAAAGTAACTCCTAAAGCAGTTGAAAAAATTGTTGAGATGAGTTATTAAAGTATTAAGTCCCGTCTTGCTATTCAGGTTTTTTTGAATACATTATAAATAAGCTTATTTTATATAAATTTATTTTAAGATGGGGCACTATTTTCAATCCAAAAATAGCAATTTTTAATAATAAATTTACAGAGTCGTTTTGTTTCATTTTAAATATTAATTTAAATTTGTCTCGAATTTTAATAAAGCCAATCATGAGAAATTTAATAGCATTAGTATTATTAATAACTGCTGCTTCTTGTCAAATAAAACCAAATGTTGAAACTAAAAAACCTAATATACTTTTAATAGTAGTTGATGATCAAGGTTATGCCGATTTTTCACCTTTTAAAGATTATGATAAAAGTATTTCAACACCAAATATTACACGTATTGGTGCAGCTGGAACCGTATATACACAAGCATATGTAACCGCGCCAGTTTGTAGTCCATCAAGAGCTGGAATTTTAACAGGTAAAAATCAGTTTAGATGGGATAAACCAGCAAGTTGGGGACCAGGATTACCAGATAATGAAAAAACGATTGCAGAGTATTTAAAAGAAGCGGGTTATGAAACTGCTCGTATAGGTAAAAACGATTTAGGTCGAAATTTTCATAAAAATAATGTTCGCGAATATCCTTTAAATCATGGATATGATGAGTTTTTAGGGTTTAGTGCACATGCACATGATTATTGGTTAAATTCTCAGGAAATTAAAGACCGTACTCCAGATCCTTATGGTACAAGTGCACTTTTAGGACCATTAATGCATAATATGGGAGAAAAAAGTTACGATGAAGGTTATTTAACCGATATTTTAACAGACGAATCTATAGATTATATCAAGAGAAAAAGAGACAAACCTTTCTTTTTAACACTATCTTATAATGCGGTACATCATTTAATTCACGAAGTTCCAAAAAAATATTTAGATAAATACAATGTAAAAGAAATTCCAAATTACGATCCAGATAGTTTGTTAGCTTATGGAAAACATAAAGCGGGAACTTATGCTGCATATTATGATAAATATTCTCGTGTTGGTGCTATTCAACATAAAGATTTACGTAATTATTATTTAGCAAACCTTAATTGTTTAGATGATAATATAGGACGTATTTTAGATGAACTAAAAACACAAAATCTTGATGAAAATACAGTAGTTGTATTTATTTCAGACAATGGAGGTTCACCGTTAACCGGAGCAAACAACGCACCATTAACTGGGGGTAAATATTCTCTTTGGGAAGGTGGTATTCGTGTGCCTTTATCTATAAGTTGGCCAAATAACATTGATGCTGGTAAAGTTGAAACTAAGTATGTTTCTGCTACTGATATTTTACCTACGCTAGTAAATATTGCAGGCGGAGAAATTACAGATACATCTATTGATGGAATTGATCTTTTAAAACCAGAAGAAAATAGATTATTAGTTTGGAAATGGCAAAAAACTTGGGCAGTACGTCAAGGAGATTGGAAACTAACCAATACTAAAGAAAACCACTGGAAAAGCGAACCTTCTGCACAGTATATTGCACCTATTGTTGATAATATGGAGCTAAAACTTTTTAATTTATCTAAAGACCCTGGAGAGCGTGTTGATTTAGCAGCAAAATACCCAGAAAAAGTGAAGGAATTAGAAGCGGCTTATAAAAATTGGATTGAATTAAATGTTAGAAAATAAAGACTAAGTTATTTAAAATTAATAGCGGTTTTTTTAATCTGAATTCAATATAAGATAATAGGTTATTTTGTATAACCATTTTCTAAAGCTATCTTTATTGAATAGAATATGCAGTATTTCTTTTATTTGAATTTTAATTAAAATGAAAATTTTACAGACCGTTTTCTTACTATTATTAGTACAGATATCTTTTAGTCAGGAGTTACCACCTATTGAAAAGTTTACTGCTGAAAACTATTCAGGAGATAATCAAAACTGGATGATTTCTCAAGGTTTAAACGATTTTATTTATGTTGCTAACAATAAAGGACTACTGGAGTATAATGGTGCGGAATGGATAACATACGAATCTCCTAACAATACAATAATTAGAGTTGTAAATGTTATTGAAGATAAAATTTATACAGGTTGTTATACCGAGTTTGGATATTGGACAAAAAATGAATTTGGTACTTTAAACTATGTGTCGTTGTCTTCAAAACTCGACATGAAAATGCTAGAGGATGAAGAAGTTTGGAACATAATAGCGTATAATCAATGGGTTGTTTTTCAGTCAAACTCTAAAATTTATTTTTACAATTCACAGGCTGAAACATTTAAAATTATTAATGCTACAAATACTATTTACAAGATTTTTAAAGTTAAAAATCAAATATATTACCATGTAGCCGATGAGGGTATTTATACTATAGAAGAAGGAGAACCTAAATTAATTATAGCGCATCCGATTACAAAATCTCAAAGAATTATAAATATTTTTCCTGATGAAGAAAATCTAATATTTCTTACCAGAAATACAGGGTTTTATAAATTTCAAAATAATGAATTAGTTCCCTGGAAAATTAAAGCGGATGAAACATTAAAAGCAATAAACATTTTTAGCAGTATTACGCTAAAAGATGGAAGTTTTATGTTAGGAACTATCTCAGATGGAATAGTGCATTTATCTAAAGATGGAACAATTAACTATCAAATCAATCAAAAAAATGGATTAAGTAATAACACAGTGTTAACCTTGTTTGAAGATAAAGCAAGTAATGTTTGGGCAGGTTTAGACAATGGTATAAACTGTATAAATGTAAAATCTGGTATTAAAACTTTTTTTGATTACGATGGGGTTTTAGGTACTGTTTATGATACGCAAGTATTTGATAATAAGATTTATATAGGTACTAATCAAGGATTGTTTTATAGAGATTTAAATGAGGTTAATGGTACTTTAAAGTTTATGGAAGGTACTGCAGGTCAAGTCTGGGATTTATTTAATTATAATGATGAATATCTCTTTTGTGGACATCATTTAGGAACATTTATAATTGCAAATAATACAATAACTAAAATAAGTAACGAGCTAGGCGCTTGGACCTTTAAACACATTCCAAACCATAAAAATAAACTACTTCAAGGTAATTATAAAGGCCTGTTTATTCTTGAAAAACTTGCTAATAGTTGGGTTGTTAGAAACAAAGTAGAGGGTTTTAAAAATTCTTCAAGATATTTAGAAATTGATAGCATAAATCAAATTTGGGTAAACCATGAATATAAGGGTGTTTTTAAATTAAAACTGAATGATAGCCTAACAAAAGTACAAGAACTTAATAAGGAAAGAAGTCTTACTTTAGGAAATACTTCAAGTTTAATTAAATATAATAACCAAATTCATTATGCTTCTGAAAATGGTCTTTTTATATATAATGATAAAGAAAAAATCTTCCAAAGAGATGTTACTTTAAGTGAAATTATAAATAAAGAAGATTATACTTCGGGTAGATTAGTAGTTGATATTAGTGATAAATTATGGGCTTTCTCAAAAGACAATATCAGTTATATAGAAAACGATGCTGTTACTAATAAACCTGTTATAAAAAATATTCCTATACCTTCTAAACTAAGAAAAGGAGTTTTAGGTTACGAAAACATAGCACTTGTAAACGATAAAAAGTATGTTTTAGGAACAGCAAATGGTTATATAACTTTAGATCTATCTAAACTTAATTATAACAACAATTATTCAATTCACTTAAACTCAGTTTCTATAAGAGATGTAGATGATAAAAATACAACATACTCACTTAATGAAGATGCAGAGTTTAATTATAAAAAAGGCTTATTATCCTTTAAATACTCAGTTCCTGAGTATTATAAATATTTAAATGTAAAATACCAATATAAACTAGAAGGGCAATTAAATAAATGGAGTAAATGGACAGAAAATCCTCAAGTAACATTTGAAAATCTTTCGTTTGGAGATTACACATTTAATGTACGCGCTAAAATAGGGAATACATTATCTAAAAACACAATATTTTACAACTTTAAAGTTCATAGACCATGGTATCTTTCAAATATGGCGTTGTTTTTTTATATGTTATTACTTTTAATAATTATTTTAATAACTCATAAAGCCTACAAACGTTACTACTTAGAAAAATTTAAACATGATCAACTGGAAAATCAACAAATGATTATGCAAATTAAGAATGAAAAACTTAATCAAGATATTGATAATAAAAATAGAGAGTTAGCAATTTCTACTATGAGTATTATTAAAAAGAATAGGTTACTAAATAAGATTAAAAAGGAACTTAAAAGAACAAATGGTACAGATAACAATATTGCTATAGAGCTTATAGATAGTAATTTAAATGATACTAAAGATTGGTCTTTCTTCGAACAAGCTTTTAATAATGTTGATAAAGATTTTTTAGAAAAGATTAAAATTTCTCATCCAGATTTAACACCAAACGATTTACGTTTTTGTGCCTATTTAAGATTAAATTTATCCTCAAAAGAAATTGCATCTTTACTTAATATATCTATTAAAAGTGTTGAGACTAAACGTTACAGGTTACGAAAAAAATTAAGTTTAGAGCATAATGACGGTCTTGTTGAATATATTTTAAAGTTTTAACGGTACTACAGTCAACTTCTTTGCCACGACATTACCACTACAAGTAACTTAAATACCTGTTTTTTATGCTTTTTGATTGTACACATGTAAATTTCAAACTATTCAGTAACTATAGGCTTTTTGGAAGATAATTTAGATAATTTATAATGTTTTAATTGTCATGTACGTTTTTTATCGGCGCATTTTTCACACATTTATGTGTTAATCGGGTTAAATTTATAATGACTTAATTTTTATGATAATTAAAATAGAGTCTTGAGTAAAAATTTTAACATTAAACAAAATTCAAATGAAATTAACACTAGTTTATCAAAAAATTAAGGTATTGTTTTTGTCCTTATTTTTGTTTGCTTCTACGGCAGTATTGGCACAATCTCAAAAAACAATATCTGGTACAGTACTTTCTGCCGAAGATAATATGCCGTTGCCAGGAGCATCTGTTGTTGTAAAAGGAACTGCTAATGGAGCTTCTACAGACTTCGACGGTAAATTTACGTTAGATGTTTCTAGTACAGCAACTACATTAACTGTTTCATATTTAGGATATCAAACAAAAGATGTTACTATTAACTCCAATACATTAACCATTTTATTAGCAGTAGATGCAAATCTTTTAAATGAAGTTGTTGTTGTTGGTTATGGTACTGTTAAAAAGAGTGATTTAGTAAGTTCTGTTGCTAAAGCCGATATGTCAAAAGCAGTTGCAACGCCTACTTCAGATGTTAATGAAATGCTTAGAGGTAGAGTTTCTGGATTACAAGTTGATGTGGCAGGAGGAACATTAAGACCAGGAGGAACATCTGAAATTATTTTTAGAGGTCGTGGTTCTATTGAAGGGAATATAAGCGGTATTTATGTAGTTGATGGTGTTGTAAGAGATGGTGGTATTGAAGATATTAATCCAGACGATATAGAGTCTGTTGAATTTCTTAAAGATGCTTCTGCACAAGCTATTTATGGTTCTAGAGCTGTAAACGGTGTGGTATTAATTACTACTAAAAGAGGTAAAAAAGATAAAATAAGTGTAACTTATCACGGGTACCTTAGTACAAAAACAATAGAAAGAAATTTTGATGTTTATTCAGGACCAGAATTTGCACAATTAAGAAGAGAAGCATTTAGAGCCAATAATGCAAACGACGAATATTCTAATGAAGAAGATGTATTTTCTGTATTACAATTAGAAAATATTGCAAATAATAATTATGCAGATTGGGAAAATGAACTGGTTAGATCTGGTTTCGTAAATAGTCAATCAATAGGTTTAAGTGGAGGATCTGAAAATACTCAAGTATACGGAAGTTTAAATTACTTTAAAGAAGACGGTATTATTCCAACCTCTAGTTATAACAGAAAAAATCTACGTTTAAATGTTGATCAAAAAATAAATGACAAAGTATCTGTAACTTTTGATGTAAACTTGTTGAATGATAATACAAATAGAGCTGCTAATATTGATGTAATTACAATTTCGCCTTTAGGAAGTGTTTACAATGCAGATGGAAGCATTACTCAATACCCAAGTGGAGAAGAATCTTCAGCCACAAACCCTTTATGGAATTTACGTGAAGCTAATGATGATGAAAAAGGAAATGATTTTGTAGTAACAATAATTCCAAAATGGCAAATCACAAAAAATTTACTATATCAATTTAAAGCTTCTTTGGCCAGAAAAAATAATGAAAGAGGAAGATATCTATCATCTTTGCATTCAGGCGGAAGAACTGATAGAGGTATTGCTAGAATAGACAATTATTTAAAAGAATCTTTTTTTATTGAAAACATTCTTACTTATGATAAAGAATTTAATGAAGATAACAAATTTAACTTAACACTTGTACAGGCGGTTGACGAAAATAAAGTAGCATCAACTTCAACAATTGGTAGAGGATTTCCAAATGAAAGTTTAGGATATGACGGTATTACAAATGCAATAGGAAGTGTTTCTGTTGAACGTAACAAATCTACAATTAGAACTGCCTCATTTATGGGTAGAGCGCGTTACAATTTATTTGATAAGTACCTATTTACAGCTACTTATAGAGCAGATGGTTCTTCTGTAAATGCAAAAGATTTTAAATGGACTTATAACCCAGCAGCCGCATTTGCTTGGAAACTTCAAAATGAAGAATTTTTAGAAAATGTAGAAGCAATTCAAGAATTAAAATTAAGAGTAAGTTATGGTTCATTAGCAAATGCATTAAAAAGACCTTATGCTTCTCTTTTTACAGCAAATGGAGAACCATACATATTTGATGATGGTATTACAGCTTCAGGGTATTCTCCTTCTGTTATTTTACCAAATGAAAATTTAAAACATGAAAAAATTACTACGTTCAATATTGGATTAGATTTTTCAATTTTTAGTAGATTTTTAACAGGTAGTGTAGAATATTACAAAGCATCAACAAAAGATTTATTACTTAGACGACCAGTACCTTCAATAACTGGTTACCAATACACTTATTTTAACGCAGGTGAATTAGAAAATACTGGTTTAGAGGTTAGCTTAAATGCAGATCTTATTAAAAATGAAGATTTTAAATGGTCTGTCTCTACAAACTGGTCTAACAATAAAAATAAATTGATTGAATTGTATAAAGATGGTAATGGAGAGCCAATACTTACCGATGATACTTATAATTATTTTGTTGGACAACCAATTGGAGTTATACAACAATATAAATTTGATGGTATTTACCAAGTAGGTGACGATTTTGTAAATTCACCTCAGGCAAACCCAGAATCTACAATTACTCAAGCAGATTTAAGACCTGGAGATATTAGAATTAAAGATGCGAATGGAGATGGAAAAATAACACAAGATGACCGTGTATTTACAGACCCAAATCCAGATTGGTTTGGTTCACTATCAACTAATTTAGCATATAAAGGTTTCGATTTATTTGTTGACTTTTATGTGGTTGAAGGCGCAACTAAAGTAAATCCATTTTTATCAGATTATAATAATGGAGGTACATTACAAGGTAAATTAAATGGGGTAAAAGTTCCATACTATACACCAGAAAATCCATCTACAACATACCCAAGACCTAGTTTTGATTCCGCTCCACAATATTTATATACATTAGCTGTAAAGGATGCTTCATACATTAGACTTAGAACAATAAGTTTAGGATATACGCTTCCTGAAGAAGTACTTTCAAGTTTAAATATTGATCAAGTTAGATTTTATGTAACGGGTTCAAACTTATTTACACAAACAGATTATATTGGATATAGTCCAGAGGTAAATATTAGAAGCACCTATTCTAGTGCAGATACAGGGTATCCAGACGCAACAAGCTACACATTTGGAGTAAAAGTTAATTTTTAAAAAGAAGCTATTATGAACACAAAATATTTTTATAAAAAGATTAAGCTAAGTTTACTATTTCTAGCAACAATATTTCTTACAGTTTCGTGTCAAGATTTCCTAGAAGAGCAACCTAGTACTTTAATTGATTCAGACTATATATACACTACAGAAGAAGGTTTAAAATCTGGAGTTGTAAGTTTATATAAATTTAACAGAGATCGTTACGATAACAGTACACAAGATTATATGGGTGGTGTTTTAATGCCTTCTAGAAGTGATTTAGCATTTTCCAGATCTGGCTATACAGGTTTAATAGGTAGATATGAAAGAGCCACTTCGCCTATTGATTTAGGAACAGACTTTGCTTCACAATTATTTTGGAAACACTATTACAATATTACAAGTAAAGCTACAGATATAATTAATGCAGCTGAAGCTATTGAGGATATTGATGAAGATGTAAGAAATGAAGTTATTGCAGAGGCAAAATTCTTTAGAGCAAACTCCTATTTTTATTTGTATAGAATGTATAACAATATTTTTGTTACCACAACATCAGTTAATTTAGAAAATGCTTTTGATGTAATTCCAAATAAATCTTCAAAAGAGGAAATCTTTGCATTGTTAAATAGTGATTTAAGTTTTGCTATTGAGCATTTAGATTGGAATGTTCCATTTGGTCGTGTATCAAAAGGAACTGCAAAACATGTAAAAGCTAAAGTAGCTATGTGGCAAGGCGACTGGGAAGAAGCGGCATCTCAGGCAGTTTCACTAATTAATGAAGGGCCACACAGTTTAGTGCCTTCAACTGCCGATGTTTTTAAAGGTAACAGAAATAATTCGGAACAATTGTTTGTAGTACAATCTTTAGATGATGTATTAGGCGGTGGTGGTGTTACTATGATAAATGCTAATTTTGTTACTCAATACTTTCAAATTCCAGGAATTAAAGGTGATGTAAAGCAAGGAGGAAAAGGGTTTTCACGTATTTTACCAAACTTGTATTTATTAAATTTATTAGCTGAAGATCCAAACGATACTAGAGATGATAATACATATTTTAGATTAAAGTATTATTATAATGATGTAGAGAACTTGCCTGCAGGTAAAAAAGTAGGAGATATTATTGATATTTATAAACCAATTACAGACCTAAGTAACCCAAGTAAGAATTATACTACTTATTACCAAAGATTACACCCATCTTGTATAAAATATGCTCAAGAAGATGACGATCCAGAAGATTACAGAGTAAGAAGTAATATTATGGTATATAGATTAGCAGAAACCTATTTAATTGCTGCAGAAGCTTTAATGAGATCTGGAGGTGATGGTTTACCATATATAAACGCTGTAAGATTAAGAGCTAAAGCAGCACCAATAACAACATTAAATGAGCAAGCCATTTTAGATGAGAATGCACGTGAGTTGGCTTTTGAAGGTGAACGTTGGTTTACCCTAAAAAGAATGGGTGCAAGTGTGTTAAATTTTCAAATGAGAAATTATGCTGGTGATGGTGAATACTTTCCAAAGAATTATGACGGACCAAAAGATCCAAGAAAAAATTGGCAAGATCATTTTATAAACTTCCCAATTTTTCAAGAAGATTTAGATCTATTAGGTTCTGGGTATCCACAAAATGATGGTTATTAAAATTAGAAATATTTGAGTTAAGTTTGGTGTTGTTTACAATCTAAGGGCGGTAACTTGTCCTTAGATGTCAACATCAATAGTAACTAATAAAATACACGATTAAACAATAAAGTAAATTTATGAGAAAAATTACGAATACTATATTTTTAATGTTTCTGCTTATAAGCCTTAGTTCATGTAATTTAAGTGCTTCAAAAAAAATAATTTTTGCAGATAATGCGGTTATTGCACACCGTGGAGCTTGGAAAAGCAATAACCTGCCTCAAAATTCAATTGCTTCATTAAAAAAAGCGATAGATTTAGGCTGTACAGGTTCTGAATTTGATGTGAGAATGACTGCTGATAATGTTTTAATTGTAACTCATGATGCAGATTTTCACGGATTAAAGATTGAAGAATCTTCGTATGCTGAGTTGTCAAAATTTAAACTTTCAAATGGAGAAATATTACCAACTTTAAGAGAGTTTATAACTGCTGGAATGCAAAATAATAAAGCTACTGGTTTAGTCTGTGAAATTAAACCTTCAAAAATAGAAGGACGCAATATTATTATTGCAGAAAATGTTTTAAACCTAGTAAAAGAACTTAAGGCTGAAAGCTATATTAAGGCGTATATAAGTTTTAGTTATGCTATTTTAAAAAGAATTATTGAAATTGATCCTACGGCTAAAACTCAATATTTAGATGGCTCAAAATCTCCAGAAAAGCTAAAAGAAGACGGAATTTCTGGATTGGATTATGCAGTTTATAAACTGAAAAAAAATCCACAATGGATTGCTAGTGCAAAACAAAACAATTTAAAATTAAACGCTTGGACAGCAAATAAAACAGAAGATATAGATTGGCTTTTAGCAAACGAGTTTGATTATATTACAACAGACGAGCCAGAACTTGTTTTTGAAAGAAGTAAATCAAGTCCTATAAGTAAAGGATATCAATTAGTTTGGAGCGACGAGTTTAATTATAAAGGGAAACCTGATGCAACAAAATGGAATTATAACTATGGATTTATTGCAAATCGAGAAAAACAATATTATACAGATAGTCTAAAAAATGCCAGAGTTGAAAAAGGACATTTAATTATTGAAGCTCATAAAGAAAAAGTAGCCAATAAAGATTTTAAGAATCCTGCTATAAAAGGTTGGGCAAAATATAAAAAAGAAATTGATTCAGCACAATATTCTTCAGCTCGGATTAAAACAGAAGGTCTAGCAGCATGGAAATATGGACGTATAGAGGTAAGTGCAAAATTACCAAAAGGACGTGGTATGTGGCCTGCAATATGGATGTTAAGTGAAAATAGGAAAGAAATAGGTTGGCCAGAATCTGGTGAAATAGACATTATGGAGCATGTAGGTTATAATAATGATACCATCCATGGAACTATACATACCAAAGCTTACAACCATATGAAAGGTACACAAAAAGGGAAAACAATTTTTATTGACAAACCAAATGATACTTTTAATGTATTTGCTATTGAGTGGACACCAGAAAAAATGGATTTTATTTTAAATGGTACTGTTTACAATCATATAAAAAATGAACATAAAACCACTGCAGAATGGCCTTTTGATCAAAAATTCTATCTAATATTAAATGTTGCCGTTGGAGGTATGTGGGGAGGACGAAAAGGAATTGATGACTCAATTTTTCCACAACAAATGACAGTTGATTATGTTAGGGTTTTTCAAATGAAAAAGTAAAACTTATAATTTATAATGAAACACTATTTACTACCATTATTATTTTTAGTTATTAGTTTTATAAGTTGTAATAATGAAAAACAAATTATAAGTCATAACCTTGGTGTTATGACTTATAATATAAGATTAGATGTAGCTTCGGATGGCGAAAACGCTTGGGTAAACAGAAAAGACTTTTTAAGTTCGCAAGTGCTATTTTATAGTCCAGATATCATGGGAGTGCAAGAAGCTAGGCCAAGCCAAATGGGGGATTTAAAAGATGCTTTAAAAGACTATAAAACTATTGGTATAGGGCGAGATGGCAATAATAAAGGCGAATATTCAGCAATTTTTTACAATGTAAAAAAAGTTAGTGTTGCGCAAGAGAACACCTTTTGGCTTTCAGAAACACCTTCTAAAATTTCAAAAGGTTGGGATGCTGCGTATCCAAGAATTTGTACGTATGGTCTTTTTACAATACTTGAAAATAATGAAAAAGTATGGGTGTTTAATACACATTTAGATCATGTTGGAAAAGAAGCTCAATTACAGGGTATACAATTAATTCTAAAAAAAATTGAAGCTTTAAATACCGATGATTTTCCTGTAATTATTATGGGTGATTTTAATGTAGAACCAACGAGTGAATTAATTACAAATCTTAAACAAACTTTTAACGACTCTAAAGATGAAGCAAAAATTGCTTTTGGTTCAAAAGGAACTTTTAACGGTTTTAAATTTAACGAGTTAGTTACTAGAAGAATTGATTACATTATGTTGTCAAAATCATCAAAAATTAGTGTAAAAAAATACGGTGCCTTATCTAGTTCTATAGATTTAAAATATCCATCCGATCATTTTCCTGTGTTTGTAGAATTAACACTAAAATAATTTTAAAGGAAGGTAAAAGCGACTTTTTTTGAACGGTTATAATTCTTTTAAATCTATTTTTTACCGCCAACTACAATTACAAACTCTCCTTTTGGAGGTTTTGTTGTAAAATGTTCTATTAATTCTGAAACTGTTCCTCGTATAGTTTCTTCATAGAGTTTTGTTAGTTCGCGAGAAACTGAAACCGGTCTGTCTTCGCCAAAGTATTCAGCAAAATGCGTTAAGGTTTTTAACAATTTATGAGGAGATTCATAAAAAATAATGGTTCTTGTTTCTTCGGCTAAAAAAATTAAGCGTGTTTGTCTTCCTTTTTTAACAGGTAAAAATCCTTCAAAAACAAATTTATCGTTTGGTAAGCCACTATTTACTAGTGCAGGCACAAATGCTGTTGCACCAGGTAAACATTCAATTTCAACACCACTTTCTATACACGCTCGTGTTAATAAAAAACCAGGATCTGAGATTGCAGGAGTTCCTGCATCGGAGATTAAGGCAACAGATTCTCCATTTTGAATTCGTTTTACTATGTTGTTAACCGTTTTATGCTCGTTATGCATATGGTGGCTGTGCATATGTGTAGAAATTTCGAAATGCTTTAGTAACTTTCCGCTAGTACGCGTGTCTTCAGCTAAAATTAAATCAACTTCTTTTAAAACTTTAACAGCTCTAAAAGTCATATCCTCTAAATTTCCAATAGGTGTTGGTACTAAATATAATTTTGATTTCAAAAGTCTCTTAATTAAGAATTAATATGCAAAGTTACTGCTATTTTAAATATAGCAATTTATTTGCTCTATAAAAAAAGAGATGCTTTTTTATTTAAAGCATCTCTTTCAAACATTAATTTAAAAATTCAAACTTACTATTGTTAATTCCATTTAAAATCTCCTTTTTCAATAGACCAATCATTTCCGAAGAATCCAGCACATTTTACAGCTTTATCTCCATTAGTAATCACTGTATTATCAAACAATAAAACATCTGGAAACGTTGTTCCGTTTACTAAATAATTATTTGCATATGTAGCTTTCATACCATTTGTTCCAGTTGCAGTAACAACACCAATACTTGCTATATCACTGTCATTTCTTGGAACTGTAAAATACATTCCCCATTGTTTTCCTGTAAGCTTTTTACCTCCAATTGTTACTAAATTATTTTCTACTTGAATAGGACTATTTTTAAGCAATTTATTCCACGCAGCGTTATTGCTTTTATTTCCGTAGATAATTACGTTTCTATTTGCATATTTTTTAGGATTGAAGTCTGTATCTTTTATAACTTCAATAGTACCATTTGCTCTGTACCAAAACGTTTCAGCATCAAATTTAGCTTTGTTGTAGTACCATTCATTCTCAATTGTAGAACCTTTTGTGGCATATACAAATACCATATTATGTCTAAAAGCATCTTTAAAACCACCGTTTCTATGCGGTCCTTTTTCTTGTAATGAAGGTGCGTTTGAGATTGTCCATTCACCATTTTTAGCTGTTAAAAATACGTTAGAATTGCTGGTAACGTTAAAGTCTTTTCCATCAACAGAAATACTGTTAATAGTATCACTTAATTTACTTAAATCAACTTCTAGCAATTCTACATTATCTGTATCAATTTTAAATGATCCTTCTTTTGAAAAATTAAATGAACTTACTTCAAAAGGCTTTTTTTGTTGATGAATAGTAATAAAATTAGAAGTTGCAGAAACTCCAGGAGAACCTGTATAAAACTCTAAATTTTTGATTTCAGTAGGATTTCTAAGTGTACGTTCTTTAAAAAAGTTAAATATTTTGTACCAATCTAAACTATGGTTTCCATACCAATGTGTTCCATCTGGGTATTCATAATATGTAAAATCATTATGAAATGTTCCTAAACGTTCTCGCATATCACGAGCAATATATGTTGGTACTACATTGTCTTTTTCTCCGTGTAAAACGTAAACACCAAAATGTAAATAATTACGAATTAATTTTAATGTTCGGCTAGGTGTACCCGCTCGTTTCATTAATTTTTCAACTTCGGTTTCTATGTATGGTGTATTTATTTTGGCAACAACTTCAGGAGTTATTCCTCTTTTTGTTAATTCATCTTGAGGTAATTCTAAGGTTTTCTTTAAAAAACTATCGCGGTACAATAACAGGTCAGGATACCCTGCACAAGGCGCAATAGATGCAAATTTATCTGGATAAGTAGCGCCTAAATACCAAGTTCCGTGACCACCCATTGAATGACCAGTTAAATAAATTTTTGTAGGGTCGGGTTGATAAATACTTTTAGCATCGGCTAAAACTTCTAATGCATCCAATCTACCCCAATCTTCCCAAGCAAAACCAAACGGTCTACGGTTGGTTGGTGCAACCACATTTCCCCAATCTTTTTTCTCGTAAGCATTTGCCTGATTTACAGCTTCAACAGATGCTCCGTGAACTGAAAGAAATAACGCCTGTGTTTCTGAATTTTTATCGGTTGAAGGAGCAACACTGTAATACTGAACACTTCCGTCAACAGCACTTATAAATGTTTTTTTATGATGTTGGTGTTTTGTTTTAACCTCTAACTTAACTACCTGATTAGAGACGGATTGATTCTTGTTGTTGTTAAGGCTCAATTTTAAATTTACAGTTTCTAAAGCTGTTTCTTTTGAAACCGAAGCAATAGAAAAAGGAACTTTAAGAACGCTCATTGGCGGAATTGAGATTACTTTAGATTCTTTTGTAACACCCAATAATTCTGAAGATATTGTATAATTTTTTACCCAATTATTAGATGCATTTACAACTCTAATTGCACCTTTATAATCTTTAGTTTCTTCTACCAAAATATCTGGCATTGTTAAGTCTCTTGAAGTAAACTGAACTGGTTTTTGAGGTTCAATTAAACGAGCTCTAATACGTGGAAACCTTCCTGCTTTTAAAACAAAAACATTTGTTCCTTTTTTTAGTTTTAGCGGAATTAAATTCCAGCCAAAATCGTAATGATCACCTTCGTGTGGTAAACCATTTATTAATAACATTGTGTGTCCAGAAGCTTCAAAAAGCACTGTTTTTTCGGTGTTAGATTTGTAGGTTAAATAAACATAACTAGACCTTAAATCTGGGTTGTTAAATGTATTTGTTTCATCTGTAGAAATGGCTTTCCATTTTAATTCATTTCCTAAATAATCAATGTCAAAAACTTCATTTTCTGACACTTTTAAAGTAGGATTCATTAAAAATTTATCAAAAACAGGTTCTGTTGGAAACGAAGAAGAATTAAAAGAAAAATCTTGAATTTTTAAGGAAAGTCCGTTTTTAAAAACGTGTAATAATTTTCCTTCACTAATTTCATTTACTTTTTCTTTACCAAAATATTCTACAATATTTCCAGTTTTTTCTTGGGCAAATTGTACGGTGGTGATTAAAAGAATCAAAATTAAACTTGAAACTTTTTTAAACTTAAATTGAAGCATCTTTAAAATTTACGAGTTATGAAAGTATAAATATCCGATAAATTTAAAGAGTTTTAAAAAAATATAGACAAATAACACATTACTTTAGTTAAAGGTGTTTTTTGCTCTTAAGAATTGTAAATTAAATTTACAAAAGCTCTTAATCTTTATACATTTTATCAATAAGTGCTTTATATTTTTGTTGTATTACTTTTCGTTTTAATTTTAACGTTGCAGTAATTTCTCCTGCTTCAATACTAAATTCTTTAGGTAATAAAGTGAATTTTTTTATTTTTTCAAATTTAGAAAACTCTTTTTGAAGTTCTTCAAATCGTTTTTCAAACATATCCTTAATTTGGTTATGGTTGATTAATTCTTCAACATCTTTAAAGTTAATACTATGTTCAATAGCATATTTTTTAATGTTTTCAAAACTAGGAACAGCTAAGGCAGTTACATATTTTTGTTGATCACCAATTACGGCTATTTGTTCTATAAAAGAATCATTAATTAAAGCAGTTTCTAACTTTTGAGGCGCAATATATTTACCTCCAGAAGTTTTCATTAAATCTTTAATTCTATCAGTAATTACCAAATTACCTTTTTCATCTAGTTTCCCTGCATCACCAGTTTTAAACCAACCATCTTCAAAAACTTCGGCAGTTGCTTCAGGTTTTTTGTAATAGCCTTTCATAACTCCTGGTCCTTTTACTAAAATTTCATTGTTAGCTCCTATTTTAATTTCAGTTCCGGCTATAGCTTTTCCTGCAGAATTAAATTCAAAAAATTGATTTCCAAATAATGAAACTGTTGCAGTAGTTTCGGTTAATCCATAGCCACACTTAATATTTAACCCAAAAGAATGAAAATAGGAAACCATATCAGCAGCCAATGGAGCTCCACCACAGGGCATAAATTTAATGTTTCCACCAAATACTCCTCGTAATTTACTTAGCACTAATTTATCGGCAATTTTGTGTTTTAATTTTAGTACTAAAGGTACTTTTTTAGCAACACGTTTATGGTTGTTAAAATAGTTGTTTCCTATACCTAAAGCCCAACTGGCTAATTTCATTTTTGTTGGAGAAGCTTCTTTTCTTTTTTCTTGAATTGCCGAAAATATTTTTTCAAAAATACGAGGAACCGTACACATTAAAGTAGGTTTTACTTCTTTTAAAACTTCTGCAATTTGTTTAGGATCTTGATTAAAATATACCTGAATTCCAGTTTGAATACAGAAAAACACCCAGCTACGCTCGTAAATATGACTTAATGGTAAAAAGCTTAAAGAAACATCATTTTCAGTAACATCTAATTCATCATCGTGTGCTTTTAATGAAGCCGCAAAATTGTTATGATCTAACATAACACCTTTAGGCTCTCCTGTTGTTCCAGAAGTGTAAATAATACTTGCTAAATCATTTAATTGATGTTCAAAAAATCGTTTTTCTAGTTCATTATCTATACTTTTCGGAAATGCTGCATTTACAAAATCTGATAAATAAACAGCATTTTTGTGGCTTCTAAAATCGACTGTTTCGGTTAACGAAACAATTAGTTTTAAATATTTATTAGTTTTAGAAATCTCTTCAGCTTTGTCAAATTCATCTTGATCTCCAACAAAAATTACACTAATTTCTGCGTCGTTTATAATGTATGCTGTTTCTTTTGTAGAATTGGTAGCATAAATAGGAACTGTTACTGCCCTAACGTTCATAATTGCAATATCTGCAATTATCCATGCGGTCATATTTTGAGCAAAAATTCCAACATTTTGCTGCTCTTTAATTCCAAAATTAACCAATGCTTTTGAAACTTTCTGAATTTGGTTATAAAAATTTTCCCAAGAAATTCCATCCCAGTTTTTAGTTTCAATATTTTTATAGAAAATAGCATTTTTGGTAGAGAAACGCTGTGCATTTTCTTTAATTACTTCTGTTAAATGTTTATAACTCATTAAATGTTGTTTCGAAAATTAGATTCTAAACTTTCTACATAGCGCGCAAATCTACAAATAAAATAACGGTAATATTTATTTTAAAGGTTCTGAATGTTACAATTGAAACCTTAATTGTCATTTTTTAACATAAATTTTAGTAGAATATTAAACCAAAAAAGGGATAAAGAAAGTGTGTGCTTAGAGCGCGACATTTGTTTTTACAAATGTAACACCCAAAAAAAGATTGATATGTGTATAATCTATGCGGTAAATCATTAAATTTGCACTTTCTTAAAAAAAATAACAATGTATAGAACACATTCAAACGGAGAATTAAGATTAGAAAATGTTGGTCAGAAAGTTACTTTGGCCGGATGGGTACAAAAATCGCGCGATAAAGGATTTATGATTTGGGTTGATTTACGTGACCGTTACGGTATTACGCAATTGATTTTTGATGAAGATAGAACTCCAAAAGAAATGGTTGACAAAGCCAAAACTTTAGGTCGTGAATTTGTAATTCAGGTAACAGGTGAAGTAATTGAACGTGTTTCTAAAAACAAAAATATCCCAACAGGTGAAGTTGAAATTTTAGTAAATAAACTAGACATTTTAAACGCATCTTTGGTGCCTCCTTTTACTATTGAAGATGAAACCGATGGTGGTGACGAGTTGCGTATGAAATATCGTTACTTAGATATTAGAAGAAATCCGGTAAAAAACAATCTTATTTTTAGAAGTAAAGTTGCAATTGAAACCAGAAAATATTTATCTGATCAAGATTTTATTGAAGTTGAAACACCTGTTTTAATTAAATCTACGCCAGAAGGTGCACGTGATTTTGTGGTGCCAAGTAGAATGAATGAAGGTCAGTTTTATGCCTTACCACAATCACCTCAAACATTTAAGCAATTGCTAATGGTTGGAGGAATGGACAAGTATTTTCAGATTGTAAAATGCTTTAGAGATGAAGATTTACGTGCCGACAGACAGCCAGAATTTACACAAATTGACTGTGAAATGGCGTTTGTAGAGCAAGAAGATATTTTAAATACGTTTGAAGGTTTAACACGTCATTTATTAAAAGTAGTAAATGGCGTTGAGGTAGCTGAATTTCCAAGAATAACGTATGATGAAGCCATGAGAAAATACGGAAACGATAAACCAGACATTCGTTTTGGAATGGAGTTTGGCGAACTAAATGAAGTTGCACAGCACAAAGATTTTGGTGTTTTTAATAATGCAGAATTAGTTGTTGGTATTGCTGTTCCTAATGGAAATACTTATACAAGAAAAGAAATAGATAAATTAATTGAATGGGTAAAGCGTCCGCAAGTTGGTGCTTTAGGAATGGTATATGTTAAATGCAATGAAGATGGTACTTTTAAATCTTCTGTTGATAAATTTTACAACCAAGAAGATTTAGCAAAATGGGCTGAAGCTACTGGAGCACAACCAGGCGATTTAATTTGCGTTTTAAGTGGAGTTGCTGATAAAGTGAGAGCCCAATTAAGTGCTTTACGTATGGAATTAGCGGAACGTTTAGGCTTAAGAGATCCTAAAGTATTTGCTCCTTTATGGGTAGTTGATTTTCCATTATTAGAATGGGATGAAGAGAGCGAACGTTACCACGCAATGCACCATCCATTTACATCTCCAAAACCAGAAGATATGGCATTATTAGATACAGATCCTGGAAAAGTGAGAGCAAATGCTTACGATTTAGTATTAAATGGAAACGAAATAGGTGGTGGTTCTATTAGAATTCATGACAAAGCTATACAAGCCTCAATGTTAAGTCATTTAGGTTTTACACCTGAACAAGCAAAAGAACAATTTGGTTTTTTAATGAATGCTTTTGAATACGGTGCACCTCCACACGGTGGAATTGCTTTTGGATTGGATAGATTGGTTGCTATCTTAGGCGGACAAGAAACTATTAGAGATTTTATCGCTTTTCCAAAAAATAATAGCGGTAGAGATATAATGATTGATGCACCATCTAAAATTGATGATGAACAATTAAAAGAATTAAATTTGAAGTTAGATTTGTAAAAAAATCTTCATAAAAAAAAGCTAAACGTTATAACGTTTAGCTTTTTTTTTAACTTCTTTTGAAAAGATTGCTTAATTAATAGCAACAAGTTCTATTTCAAAAATTAAATTAGTAAACGGAGGTATTTTTTGTGAAATATGTCCTTTTTCTAATAGGTCTTCTCTAATTGTCTCTGGGAAAATTTGTAAACTAGAATAGTACGCTAAGTGAGAAGGGATTATAAAAGTGGCCTTTTCTCCTTTTTGCATTAGTTTAATGCTTTCATTTACTCCTTTAATTATTGATTCTGTACCTAAAATAAAATCAAAGGTATCATCAGCTTCTGTTTTGTCAAATTCTGTACCGTCTAAATATTTAGCTACGTATTTTATTTTTACTCTATCTCCAATAATTGGAGAATCATCAGTACCTTCTTCAGTCTTTTTATAAAAAACTCCTAAATCTGTTTCGGTGATGTCAGTAATATTGTTATCTGTAATATAGTTTTCAATTGTAGTTTTTTCAAACTGTTTTTGATCATCTTTATTTTCAATTTTAGTAATTTTGGTTTCTATAACAAGAATTGCATTACTTGGAATTAAATTTTCATAACTATAAGAACCATACGCTAAGTTAGAAGGAATATAAAATTTATATTTTTCTCCTTCCTTCATTAATGCAGAACCTAGAAAAAATCCTGGAGGAAAGATAGAATTATCTACAACATTAATTTTTTTAGGAATTCCAGAACTCTCTTTAACTTCATCTATTATATCGCCATTTAAAATGCTTATTTCATAAAAAACAGAGAGAATATCATTTTCTTTAACTTGCTCTCCTGTTTCATTCGTTTCGATAGCAGTATAATAAAATCCATAAGGGTTTTTTGTCGCTTCTAAATTATTATCTTCTAAATACTGTTCAATTAATTTGTAATCTTTTTTGTTTTGTTCGCTGTAACTGTCCTCTTCTAAACAGCTATTTAATGTAGTTAGTGAAACCACCCCTAACAATAACATCAGTTTCTTAAAATTCATAATTTTCATAAATAAAATATTTTTAAATTTGTTATATGTTCTCAGTACGTTTAATAAGTAAATAACGCTACACCCTAGTTTATTTTTAACAGCTTATTATTTATGTTTAAGAAGTAGTTAATTAAAAAAACAATTTTATAAGGTTCATTTTCAAAGTATTTGTATCTTTGTTTAAAATCATTCTAAATAGCGAATTTAAAAGTGCAAAAAACTTCAGATATTTTTAACTACGATTTTGTTTGGGAACAATCTTCTCACAAAAAGATAAAAAGTAAAGTTAAAGAAGATTGTTGTAAAAAATATAAGAAAAAAGGGGAGAAAAAATGTAAAAGTTGTCCTAAACGATAAACGTGAGTACATAATTATGTACTTTTGCATTTACTTTTTTGCTTTAAAAAATGTCAACTAGATCAAAAATTATATTTCGAAAATTTTTAAAATGGAGGTATCAAAATATCTCTAATAAACAATTTATTGGTATTGCAAGTGCTATAATAGGTTTATTAGCTGGTTTAGGCGCAGTACTTTTAAAAAACTTAACACACTTTATTCAGCGTTTATTGGAAGGTGAATTTATAAAAGATATACATATTGCCTTTTATTTTATTTTTCCAATTATTGGCTTGTTTTTAGTACGTCTTATTAAAAAATATGTGATAAAGAAAAAAGTGGGTCATGGTATTCCATCTACTTTGTTTGCAATCTCTAAATTAAAAGGTATAATGCCTAATCATCAAACGTGGTCCTCATTAATAACGGCGCCTTTAACTGTAGGATTTGGAGGTTCTGTTGGGTTGGAAGGACCAACAGTAGCTACTGGAGCTGCTTTAGGTTCAAATTTTGCTCGTTTATTTCATTTAAATCAAACTACTAAAACCTTATTAATTGGAGCTGCAGCTGCTGGCGCAATGTCTTCAATTTTTAAAGCTCCAATTGCTGCTATTGTTTTTGCGGTTGAAATTTTTAGCCTAGAGTTAACGTTAGCTTCAATGATTCCATTATTATTAGCTTCAATAACCGCTGTATTAACTTCCTATTTCTTTTTTGGAGATGATGTATTACTTCACTTTAAAATTGAAGATAAATTCCAATTAAACGATCTGCTTTTTTACATATTATTAGGTGTTTCATCTGCAGCTGCCTCAATTTATTTTAGTAAAATTTATTTTAGAATTGCTGCGTTTTTTAAAGATTTTAAAGGAGCTCACAAGAGATTACTTTTTGGAGGAATTTTATTGGGTCTTATGGTTTTTTTAATTCCACCTTTATTTGGTGAAGGTTATTCAACAATTAATAATGTTTTAAAAGGAAATATAGAGCCTATTATTTCAAATAATATATTTAATGTTCAAGGAGATAATATATTAATAGTTATTACCTTATTGGTAGGATTGGTTTTGTTTAAAGTGATTGCCACATCTTTAACTTTTGGTGCTGGTGGAGTTGGTGGTGTGTTTGCACCAACGCTTTTTACAGGAAGTGTTACTGGTTATGTATTTGCTTTAATAATTAATACATCTAATATATTTAGTCACCAACTTTCATTAACCAATTTTGCAATGGTTGGTATGGCTGGTTTAATGGCAGGAATTTTACATGCGCCTTTGACGGCAATTTTCTTAATTGCGGAAATTACTGGTGGTTACGAGTTATTTGTTCCGCTTATGATTGTTGCATCAATTTCATATATAATTACAAAAAAATACATTCCTCATAATATTTATCACAAGCAATTAGCAGAAAGAGGAGAGCTTTTAACGCATGATAAAGATAAAAATGTGTTGATGTTATTAGATATTAACAAAGTAATTGAAACCAATTTTGTGCTATTAAATCCAGAAATGACATTGGGTGAAATTGTAAATAATGCCGTTGCAAAATCCCCGAGAAACCATTTTCCAGTGGTTAATAAAGACAAAGAATTTTTAGGGATTCTTACGCTTAACGATATTAGAAGTATTATGTTTAATAAAGAATTGTATGAAAAAGTAAAGGTAGAAAGCTTAATGCACAGTGCTTTAGAAATTATTTATTTAGAAAAAGATACAACCGAAGAAATTTTAAATAAGTTTAAAAGAACCGGAGCGTGGAACTTAGTTGTTCTAAAAGAAGGTAAATATTATGGTTTTATTTCAAAATCAAGATTACTTACTGCCTACAGAAGAAAGTTAATTCAAGTTACAGCATAATTAAAAACATGAAGCAAATTTTAAGTATTTTATTAGTTCTAATTATTGGAATTTTAGTCTATGGCTATTATGTAAAAAATAATGGAGATACCAACGGAGAAATAATTATTGGAATTGGAGTTTTGGCAATTGCATTTATTTTTATGCCGTTATTTATCTACCACCGTTATAAAAATAAAAACATCAAAGATTTTACTTTCGATAAATATCGAAAAGATTTAGAGGAACATAATAAAAAAGAAGAAAATAATTAATTTAAATTTCTTTTTTCAATAAAAAAACGAGTTAAAAGGTTACTGCACTCTTTTTTTAAAACACCACCAATAACCGTTGTTTTGGGATGTAATACGGTATTTAACTTTATAAAACCTCTTTTTTCTTCGGAAGCACCATACACAATTTTGCCAATTTGAGCCCAGTAACTTGCACCTGCACACATTTGGCAAGGTTCTAGTGTAACATATAAGGTACATTCACTTAAATATTTTCCTCCTAAATAATCTGAAGCAGCAGTAAACGCTTGCATTTCTGCATGTGCAGTAACATCGTTTAATGTTTCGGTTAAATTATGAGCTCTTGCAATTATTTGATTATTCATAACTATTACAGCTCCCACTGGAACTTCATTTTTATCAAAAGCAAGTTGCGCTTCTTGTAAAGCACGTTTCATAAAATAAGTATCGTCAAAAGGATTTATCATATTTCAAAAGTAAATTTTTTAATTGAAATTTCAATTGAAAAAATATAAACCTAATTTAAATAGTAACTTTTAGATATATTATAAATCGAGTAAATATGAAATACCAATATTAAAAAAACTAGTATTTTTTAAATCAGTTTCATCTCCAATTTCAGAAGGAAAATTTAAATTATAACCTAGCTCAAAATCAAAAGAATTGGTGTTATATTGTATTGGAATATTAATTTGAGTATTTATAAGCCCAAAAATATTGTTTTGTGTATATAATTCTTCAATAGTTGAACCTTGTAGTGTAGTACTTGAAAGTATATCTACAATTTGCGTTCCAGTAAAAATATTTAATTGGGGTCTAATTTTTAAGTGATGTTTTTTTGTTTTAAGTAATTTTAACTTGGCATAAGTTCTAGATGCTATTTGGTAAGTATTTCCACCTCCAAGATAGTATGAACTTGAAAAAGTGGTGCCAAGGGTTCTGTTTTTATTTTGAATACCAAATCCAGCACTTATATTTCCCTTAGTTAATCCATCAATATTATTATCTGAATATAAATATCCTGATAAAGAAGTGTAATACCTCCATATTTTATCTTTTCCAAAACTTTTACCGTAACCAATTGTAGTAGTAGTAACATCCCATTTAGGAATAAATTGGCTATAATATATTCCAGAAATACTTGCATAAAATCCTTTGGAATGCATATAGGTAATTTGAGGCGAAATATTATACTGATCTATTTCAATATCACGACCTGAAAAGAAGGTATCACTATTATAATTTACTGAAATATATAAAAAATGAAAATTAATAAAATAGGCAAGTAACTCATTTAAAGATTGTTCTTCTAAAAGTAATTCGTCAATATTTTGGTCTAGAGTTATTTTTTTAGTTGGTGGTTCTTGTGAAAAGACAGAAACAGTACAAAAAATTAAAAATAAATATAACAGAATCGTTTTCATTTTTTAATTATTTAAAAGATAAAAGTGGCTGTAATTAACTACACCCACTTTTTATTAAATTTAATGCTCTGCGATTATCCGTTGCCTTTTCTATTACCTCCTCCTGAACCATTTCCAGAGCCATTATTGTTGTTTGTTTTTCTTTGTTCACGAATATTTTTACGCAATTCGTCGCCATTTTCAGTGCCTTTATGTTCTCTTAATTGCATTCGGATTTGTTGTCGCTGCTCTGTAGTAATAGTATTTCTAAATTGTTCTTTAATCTCTCGAACACGATTTCTATTAGTTGCCATTAATGCTTGTTGTGCTTCTGTAAATGTTGCAACTAAGGCTTGATGTCTTTCTTGTTTTGTTAACTCAGTGTTCTCTAAAATTGCTAATTGTTCTGCCGAAAGAGTAGCTTTTAAAATTTCTCTATTTTGCTTAATTAAAGCTTGTTGTTCTTGAAAAAGTTGTTGTTGTTCTTGTGTTAGGTTTTGTAACCTTAATTGACTTTCTCCTCTGTTTTGTTGTACGTTGTTTTGCTGAGCGTTTACTGAGGAAGTTCCTAGTACAACTCCAAGTACAAAAACTGCGATTATTTTTAATGGTTTCATTTTTAAATATTTTTAAGTTATAATTTTGTTGTTTTGAACGTTCTATTATTTAGACCTTTATAAGATTGAAAAGTTTTAAATCTTGCTAAAATTTAATTTTAATCTAATGCTTCATTAAGTATGTTTTCTAACATAAAAGAATCTATTTCTTCATCAATAAGTATTTCTTCAATAATATTATTTGTGATGTAATTATTAATTTCAGTATCATCCATAAAAAGAGAAGCTACTGTAATGTCTTGTTTGTCAGTAGTAAATATATTGAAAACTAAATCTAAATTTTGAAATTTATCTATGGTATCTGAAACTATTAAAGGGTTTGTATTTATATTAGGAAATACGTTTGGTTTAAAAACAGTTAATGTAATTAATAGCGTAATTCCAGCAGCTACAAACCAAATAATTTTTTTCTGATATAGTTGAATTACTTTCGATTTCTTTTCACTTACTATTTTTGTTAATAGTTCGTTTTTAGAAGTAGAAAAATAATTTTCAGGCACACTTAAACCTAAGTCATTTTTGTGTTTTTTATCTAAATCTATATTATTTTCATTTTTTTTAGAATTCATAAGTTTTGCATTAGTAGTTAACAGTTAGACCTCATTTTTAGACAAAAGTTCTACGTTTACCATATTTTCTTTAATATGTTTTACGGTTGCGTAATAAGATGTTTTTAAAGTCCCTTCTTTAATTCCTAAAATAGTTGCTATTTCCTTAAACTTTAAGTCATCAAAATATTTTAGTTGAAATATATGTCGATGGTTTTCTGATAATCCTGCCAAAATTTGTTGTAATTTAAATTGCACTTCATCTCCTTCAAAAAAAGGATCTGAAGTTAGACTGTTTAAGTAAGTTTTACTAATATCGTCTAAAGATTCGTTCTTTTTCTTTTTTTCATTGTTTAAAAATCGAATCGATTCATTATAAGCTATTTTAAACATCCAAGTATGCAAACTGCTTTGTTGTTTAAAATTGGGTAAACTTTTATAAACTCTTAAAAAAGTATTTTGCAACACATCGTCGGCATTTTCGTGTGTAATTACTAACTTTCTAATATGCCAATACAAACGTTTTTGATAGAGATCTAACAATTTTTTAAATGCTTTATCTTTATTAGTCTCGTTTAATAAATTATTAATAAAATCTGTTTCGCTTTTCAATTTTTAAAAGTTTTAAGCTTACTAAAGTTATTACAAAAAAATTAATAACTATTTATTAGACCTTTATAAATTGAGATAGTTTGAAAAAGAGTTCAATTTTATTTTGAAATAAAAAAATTATGTATGAATTTTCAGAAGTTTTAAATTCATAAATATATTACAGTTTAAAATAGTGTAATTTTGTATTGATGAAAGCCAATTTATTAGCAGGTATTTATAACCCAAAAGATTTACGAAAGTTGTCTAAAGAACAGCTTCCTAAAATAGCCAAAGAATTACGCGATTTTATTATTGATATTGTTGCCACAAAAGAAGGACATTTAGGAGCCAGTTTAGGTGTTGTTGAATTAACAATTGCGTTGCATTATGTTTTTGATACACCCAAAGATTTGTTAGTTTGGGATGTTGGACACCAAGCATACGGACATAAAATTTTAACTGAAAGAAGGCAAGATTTTCATACAAATAGACAATTAGATGGTATTTCAGGTTTTCCAAAAAGAAAGGAAAGCGTTTATGATGCTTTTGGAACCGGACATTCTTCAACTTCTATTTCTGCGGCATTGGGAATGGCAATTGCTTCACAACTAAAAGGTGATTTTAATAAACAACATATCGCGGTAATTGGAGATGCTTCTATTGCAAGCGGAATGGCTTTTGAAGGTTTGAATCATGCAGGTGTTACCGATGCTAATTTATTGATAATTTTAAATGACAATGCCATGGGAATTGACCCAAGTGTTGGTGCGTTAAAAAATTATTTTACCAATGTAAAAGCGGGTAAAAAAGTACGAAAAAACAACATTATTGAAGCTTTAAACTTTAATTATTCTGGTCCAATTGATGGTCATAATATTGAAGCTATAATTTTAGAATTAGAACGCTTAAAATTAATAAAAGGACCTAAGTTTTTACATATAATTACTACCAAAGGAAAAGGTTTAGAAAAAGCAGAACAAGATCAGGTTAAATACCATGCTCCTGGAAAATTTGATAAAAACACAGGTGAATTAATTGCTAAAAGTAATGAGGTATTACCTCCAAAATATCAAGATGTATTTGGTGAAACCATTGTTGAATTAGCTAAAAATAATAAAAAAATAGTAGGAATTACTCCAGCAATGCCAACAGGTTCTTCATTAAAATTAATGATTGATGCGTTTCCAGAAAGAGCTTTTGATGTTGGAATTGCCGAACAACACGCCGTAACTTTAGCCGCTGGTATGGCAACTCAGGGTTTAATTCCGTTTTGCACTATTTATTCAACTTTTTTACAACGTGCTTACGATCAAATAATACACGATGTTGCTTTGCAAAATTTACCTGTGGTTTTTTGTATAGACAGAGCAGGACTTGTTGGCGAAGATGGCGCTACGCATCACGGAGTTTTTGATATAGCTTATTTGCGTTGTATTCCAAACTTAGTTGTATTTGCTCCATTAAACGAAGTAGAATTACGCAATATGCTGTATACAGCGCAATTAGGTGTAAAATTTCCGTTAACAATTAGATATCCAAGGGGAAGAGGCACTATAATTGATTGGAGACAACCTTTTTCCTTAATAGAAATGGGCAAAGGAACGTGTATTTCAGAAGGTGAAGAAATAGCTGTATTAAGTATTGGAGCTATTGGAAATAGGATAATTGAACTTCAAAAAGAATTGCCTAAAAATAAGGTGGCACATTATAATATGCGTTTTGTAAAACCTTTAGATGTTGATATGCTTCATAAAATATTTACAAAATTTAAAACTATTGTTACTATTGAAGATGGGACAATAGTTGGTGGTTTTGGAAGTGCTATTTTAGAATTTGCCGCTGAAAATGATTACAAAAGTACTTCAATAAAAACCCTAGGAATTCCAGATAATTTTATTGAACACGGTAAAACCGAAGCATTATTTAATAATATTCATTTATCCAAAGAGCAATTAAAACGTTTTTTATTGAAGCTTTAATTTTAGGATAAAAAGGCTTAAATAATTAATCTTTTTGATGGTGTTGTTAGTCTAGAAGCTATTCAAGTTTTTAAACCAATTCCGTTTGTTTGTAAACATTCTAATTCATTTAAAAATTCAACAAAAAAACAACTATCATTTTACAGAAGTATTTACACCTAATATTACCAATAATTGTAACTTTGGGTTAAAATATAATTTGAAAAAAAGATATTAAAACTAAAATACAATGGAATTAAAAAATAAAAAAGCCATCGTAACAGGTGGAAGCCGAGGACTTGGAAAAGCAACTGCTATTGCATTTGCAAAAGAAGGAATTGATGTTGCAATTACGGGTCGTAACGAACAAAAATTACAAGAAACAGTTGCTGAATTAAAAGCATTGGGTGTAAATGCTACTTACCAAGTATTTGATGTTGGTAATTACGAAGAAGTTAAAATAGGGATTAAGAATATTGTTGATACTCTTGGTTCTGTAGATATTTTAGTAAACAATGCAGGTATAGCAGCTTTTGGAACTTTGAACGCTATGGAAGTTAAAACTTGGGAAAACATTATTCAAACCAATGTTATGGGAATGTATTATGTTACTAAAGAAGTTTTACCCTATTTAATTGAAAAAAATGAGGGTGATATTTTTAACGTGGCTTCAACTGCAGGCTTAAATGGAAATGCAAGTACTTCTGCATATTCTGCATCAAAGTTTGCAGTTATTGGTTTGTCGCAATCGCTAATGAAAGAGGTTCGTAAAAATAATATTAGAGTAGTTACTTTAACACCTAGTACTATTGCAACAGATATGGCACTAGATTTAGGAATTACCGATGGAAACGAAGAAAAAGTATTACAACCTGAAGATTTTGCTGAATTAATTATTGCTGGTTTAAAATTACCAAGACGTGCAATGATGGCAAATGCTTCACTGTGGTCTACAAATCCTTAAAAGTAATTTTCGGTTACTATTTAAGTTTTAGCTTACCTTAACCTAAATTCAAAAAAAACGGAATATAGGTTAAGGTTTATTTTTACTTAAGATTTTGTAACTTTAATAACCCTGTCTACAGTATCTAATTTAGATAAAGTTAGCCTTACAATACTATCTTTTTTTGCAACTAAATCGTGCGGTACGTTTCCATTTAAAGAAACTAAGTCGCCTTTTATTAGATTGTAAGTTGTACCGTTTACACCAAAATCAATAGCACCTTCAAAAATTTCAACAGTTATTGGAAAAGCAGTTTTATGTTCTTTCATAAGTTGATTTTCTTTAAAAACAATTCTAATTTCTTTAGTGGTTTCTGTTTCAAATAATACGGAAATTGCAGGTTTGGTTTCGTTGTAACTTATAGTTTCTAAGAGTGATGTTTTTTTCATAATAAAAATTTTACCAACCAGAATATTTAGGTGGTTGAATGCTATTTAAATTTAAATATACAATTAATTGTCCGCGGTGATGGGTTACGTGGTCTTGTAATAAATTTAGAATCTGTAATTTGCTTTTTGGTCCAGCAAAAAAATCTACCTGTAAAGTTAAATCTTTATTAGAAATTGTTTTAATTATTTCTGAAACACTATTAAACGAAGCGCTTAAATGAGTTATAATTTCTTCTTTAGTTTTTGGCTCAATTTTTTCAGATTTCTCACCTTCTTTCATAAAATAGTTTTCACTTAACCATACCATATTTTGACGAATATGAAGTAACTGTTCTTTAAAGCTCATTTGCCTTTCGGTAGGTTTAAAATTGTAATTAGCTTCAGGCATATTTTCAGCGATTTCCAATAAATAATTTTTAGAATTCTCCCACTTCAGAAGAAAGGCAGAAATTTCATCATTCTGAGCTATTAAATTGCTGTTAGCCATAAGAATAAATAATATTAATATAGAAGTTTTTTTCATGTTGATAATAGTTAATAGAATTATTTTTAAAGGCTAAATATACTCAATACTTTTTTATATTTTAGCAACATTCATTTTTAACACATTTTTTAAGATTATGGCAGAAGACAAAGAAAAAGTAGCAAAATTAAAAGCATTACAACTTACTTTAGATAAATTAGATAAAGCTTATGGAAAAGGAACAGTAATGAAAATGGGAGATGTAGCAATAGATGATATTGATGCAATTTCTTCAGGATCGTTAGGATTAGATTTAGCCTTAGGTGTTGGTGGTTATCCAAGAGGTAGAGTTATTGAAATTTATGGGCCAGAATCATCGGGTAAAACAACATTAACGTTGCATGCAATTGCCGAAGCTCAAAAAGCTGGGGGTATTGCTGCTTTTATTGATGCAGAACACGCTTTTGACCGTTTTTATGCTCAAAATTTAGGAATAGATATAGATAATTTAATAATTTCTCAACCAGATCACGGGGAGCAAGCGTTAGAAATTGCAGATAATTTAATTAGTTCTGGAGCTATTGATATTGTAGTAATTGACTCGGTTGCAGCATTAACACCAAAAAGTGAAATTGAAGGTGAAATGGGAGATTCTAAAATGGGATTACACGCTCGTTTAATGTCTCAAGCACTTAGAAAATTAACGGGAACTATTCATAAAACAAATTGTACTGTTATATTTATCAACCAGTTACGTGAAAAAATTGGAGTAATGTTTGGTAATCCTGAAACAACAACAGGAGGTAACGCTCTTAAATTTTATGCATCGGTTCGTTTAGATATTAGAAGAAGAACCCAAATTAAAGATGGAGATAAAGTTCTTGGAAACAGTACCAAAGTTAAAGTTGTTAAAAACAAAGTAGCACCACCATTTACAGTTGCAGAATTTGATATTATGTACGGAAAAGGAATTTCTAAAACTGGTGAAATTTTAGATTTAGGAGTTGAATTTGGAATTGTTAAAAAAAGCGGATCTTGGTTTAGTTACGGAGATACAAAATTGGGACAAGGACGTGATGCTGTTAAAGCCTTAATATCAGATAATCCAGATTTAGCGGAAGAATTAGAAACAAAAATTAAAGAAGCTATAAATAATCAAGACCAAGATTAGTAAACTTTTTTATAAATCTTAAAAAGCCTATTTGAAAAATATTTTTCAAATAGGCTTTTTTTATTGCTTTTTGTAATTCCTATAAAAATAGTTAATATTAGCAGTACATTAAGATCGAACTTTTTAAATTAAATTCAATTTTTTAGAACCCTTTCAAACAAAATAACCCAAAAAGCTTTCTGATTAAAATAATAGACTATTTTTGAATTATATTTAATATATTAAAATACAGCATTTAAAACTTTGAAAATAACCAACCTAAAAACACTTATTGGCAGAACAGACATTGTTGATTTTCCAAAATTAGAATTATTTGGAATTGATATTAAAGTAGATTCTGGGGCATACACATCTAGTTTTCATTGTCATCATATTGAAGTTGAAAATAAAGTATTAAAATGTCAGTTTTTAGATCCTAAACATGATAAGTACCACGAAAAATATTTTTACTTTAAAGAATTTATTCAAAAAAATGTAAAAAGTTCAAACGGAAGTATAGAAAATAGATATATAATAGAAACAGAAATCTTTATTTTTAATGAATTTCATAACATAGAATTATCTTTAACAGAAAGAGGATCAATGATGTATCCTGTGCTGTTAGGAAGAAAGTTTTTATCAAAAAAATTTATTATAGATACCGCAAAAAAAAATCTATCCTTCAAAAAAAATAACTCAAAAAATCAATAACATGAAAATTGTTGTTTTATCACGCAATCCAAATTTATACTCAACTAAAAGACTTATTGAAGCAGGTAAGCAAAGAAACCACGAAATGTTAATAGTAGATCATACCAAATGTGATATTATTATTGAAAGAAAAAAACCTGCCATACGCTATAAACATGAATTAATAACCAACGTAGATGCTGTAATACCAAGAATTGGAGCTTCTGTTACCTTTTTCGGTACTGCTGTTGTACGTCAGTTTGAAATGATGAAAGTGTTTACTGCAGTAGAATCACAAGCTTTAATGCGTTCTCGCGATAAATTACGTAGTTTACAGGTTCTTTCAAGAGCTGGCTTGGGGTTGCCAAAAACAGTGTTTACCAACTATTCTAAAAATGTAGATGATGTTATAGAAAGTGTAGGTGGAGCACCACTAGTTATTAAAATTTTAGAAGGTACACAAGGATTAGGAGTTGTTTTAGCCGAAACACATACTGCTGCAACTTCAGTATTAGAGGCTTTTAATGGTTTAAAAGCAAGGGTAATTGCACAAGAGTTTGTTAAAGAAGCCAAAGGGGCAGATATTCGTGTTTTTATAGTTGACGGCGTTGTAGTTGGAGCTATGAAACGACAAGGAAAAGAGGGGGAATTCCGTTCAAATTTACATCGTGGAGGTACTGCAGAAATTATTAAATTATCTATTGATGAAGAAAATGCGGCGTTAAAAGCTGCACGTGTTATGGGATTGGGAGTTGCTGGAGTTGATTTATTACAATCGGAACGTGGACCGCTTATTTTAGAAGTAAATTCGTCACCTGGTTTAGAAGGAATTGAAGCTGCAACTGGAATTGATATTGCTGGAAAAATAATACATTATATAGAGCGTCATGCCGAATGATTTTAGAATCTTAAATCAGAGAATTGGTTTAGGTGAAACGGTTCAACTTAAAATGGATATTGCTCATTTAAGCATTGGAACAAAAGTAGAAGTGCCAATAATTGTTTCACGAGGATTAAAAGAAGGCCCGTGTTTGTTATTAATTGGAGGTATTCATGGAGATGAAACAAATGGAATAGAAATAGTACGTCAAATTATTGCATCTGGACTAAATAAGCCTGAAAAAGGTACTGTAATTTGTATTCCAGTGTTAAATGTTTTTGGATTTTTAAATAAATCTAGAGAATTTCCCGATGGACGCGATTTAAACAGGGCATTTCCAGGTTCAATTAAAGGTTCATTGGCAAGTAGATTCGCATTTCATTTAATGAATAAAGTAATTCCAAAAGTAGATTATTGTATAGATTATCATACTGGAGGAGCACAACGTTTTAATTATTCGCAAGTGAGAATTGATGCTACAGACGAAGAAACATTAAAATTGGCAAAAGTATTTGGGGCTGCTTATATTGTTTTTAGTAAAAATAGAGAGAAAACCTTTAGAAAGTCAATGGCTAATTTAGGTAAAAAAGTAGTGTTATTTGAGGGTGGAAAATCGTTAAATCTCGATAAAATTGTCACAAAAGTTGGTGTTCAAGGTGCTATTAATATTATGCATTATCTTGGAATGAGAGATTTTTCTTCGAAAATTTTAAAAGGGAACGTTGAAAATTCACCAATAATAATTAAGTCCTCGAAATGGATTAGAGCCAAACGTTCAGGAATGTATAGATCTTATATTGATGTTGGTCAAAAAGTAGAAAAAGGAGTTAAATTAGGAAGTATTTCTGATCCTTTTGGAGATTATGAAACCGTTTTTAAAAACCCTCAAGAAGGCTATGTTTTAAACTCTAATCATTCTCCAATAGTTAACCAAGGTGATGCTATTCTTCATATTGGATTTGAATAAATTATGTTAAAAATTGAGAATATATCTTTTGGTTATTCTTTAAAAGAAGTAGTTAAAAATGTTAGTTTTTCGGCTAATAAAGGCGACTATATTGCAATAATTGGAGAAAGTGGCTGTGGAAAAAGTACCCTATTAGAAATAATCTACGGCCTATTACATATTGAAAAAGGGGCTGTTTATTGGAATGATATAAAGCTTTTAGGACCTAATTTTTATTTAATTCCAGGTGAAGATTTTATGAAATATTTACCTCAGGATTTCGATTTAATGCCTTACATAACTGTTGAAGAGAATATTGGTAAAAATATTTCAAGTTTAGACCCAAATAAGTTAAATAGAATTAAAGAATTGCTTGAAGTTGTAGATATGAGCGACTTTTTAAAAACCAAGGTGAAAAACTTAAGTGGTGGTCAAAAACAACGTGTAGCAATTGCAAAAGTATTGGCAGATGAGCCTGAAGTTTTATTATTGGACGAACCTTTTAGTCATATTGATAATTTTAGAAAAAATCATTTACGAAGAAGTATTTTTAACTATCTAAAATCAAAAAATATTTTGTGTATTGTGGCAACACATGATACAACTGATGCGCTTTCTTTTGCCGATGAAATTTTAGTTATTAGAGAAGGGGTATTAGTTGCACGCAATACACCAGAAACTTTATATAACAATCCTAAAAGTAAATACGTAGCTTCTTTTTTTAATGAAATAAATGAAATATTGTTAAGTGTCATTAACCCAAGTATAGATTCTACAGAAACAATTTTATTATATCCAAATGAAATTAAAGTTTCAAAAAAATCAGCACTAAAAGTAACAGTTATTCAATCATATTTTAAAGGAAATTTTTATCTTATTGAAGCCGATTTATATGGTAAAATCATATTTTTTGAGCATTCTAAAAAATTAGAAATTAACCAACAAGTAGCTGTAAAAATTAATAAATAAGGGTTGTAAGATTAAGTGTTTATTTATCTTCTATTGGAAGAGAAATATACATACAAGTTCCTTTTTTTAGGTTGCTTTTAATTTTAATACTCCCTTTGTTTATTGTTAAAAATTCTTTACAAAGTTTTAATCCTAAACCTGTTCCTTTTTCATTATTTGTTCCAAATGTAGAGATTGTGCTATTAATTTCAAAAATTTTTAATTGTGTTTCTTTATTAATACCAACACCATTATCAGCTATTGCAATTGTACATATATTTTTGTTTGTATCAAATTCTTCTAAAATAATTTCAATTTTCCCATTTGTGGTTGTAAATTTTATAGCATTGGATATAAGGTTTCTAATTATTGTGTCAACCATGTCATAATCCGCATAAACCAATAAATCTTGTTCAAAATTACAACTCAGATTAATATTTTTTAATTTAACCTGAGAGTTAAAAAGATTTATATTATTAAGTATTATTTTAGAAAGATTTAGTTGATTAGGCTTATAAATAATTACCCCAGCATTTGTATTTGCCCATTTTAATAAATTATCTAGTAGGTTAAAGGTGGTTTTACTATTTTGATAAAGTGATTTGGTTAGTTTTTCTCTTTTTTCATCAGTAATATTATTTAGCCAAAGAAGTTCACCAACTTGTTGCAAGCCACCGAGAGGACCTTTTAAATCATGCGCAATAATTGAGAAAAACTTGTCTTTACTTTTAATTACTTCACTTAGTTTTAAATTGTCTTTTTCTTTTAAAATAAAAATGAGTAGTAAAGGAAAAATTAAGTTCAGGATTAAGAAAAAAACAAGTGGTATTACCATAATATAATTTTTGGAATACATTTCAACCCCATTTATATAAAGCGCTCCTATAGTACGGGTTAAAATTAATATAGAAATAATACCGAATATAAATCCAGTAAGGTGTTGTATTTTGGTTTTCCCTTTTTTTGTTAAAAGCACATGGGATGAAAGCATATACATAATGGAAACACTAAGTGACATGGTAGCTATTCGACTACTTTCGGAGTTTGTAATAAAAAAGTAAGATATTATGGATAATAATAGTGGTATTAAAAAGAATCGTTTAATGTGCTTTAAACTAAATTTTCGCTCTATAAAAGAGATACAATAAAGTTCGTAATAAACAATAAATAAATAAATAGTGCTATTTATAATAATATTAATATGCTTTGGAGCACTATTTCGCGTTGAAAGCATAATTAAAAGTAGAATGATAGACACCCTAGTTAGTATAAAAATATAAATAATAGGATTTTTTACCTTATATAATTTAATATAAGTAATAAATAGAAGAATAATAAATATATTGGCTGCTGCAGAAAAAATAAATAGCGTTTTTACATCAACACCCATCATAAAGTTAATTTTCAGCTAATATATTTATTATTTTCTTAAAAATGAAAAAGTCAAAAATTTAAACACCTGTACTTCCAAATCCTCCAGCCCCACGTTCTGTTTCGCTTAAAACTTCAACCACATCCCATTCAGCGCGTTCGTGTTTTGCAATTACTAATTGTGCAATGCGTTCACCATCATTAATCACAAAATTATCGTTAGATAAATTCACTAAAATAACACCGATTTCGCCTCTATAATCTGCATCAATTGTTCCAGGAGCGTTTAAAACAGTAATTCCTTTTTTAGCTGCCAAACCACTACGAGGACGCACTTGAGCCTCAGATCCAACGGGTAAAGCAATATATAATCCTGTTTTAACAATAGTTCTTTCTAAAGGTTTTAAAGTGATAGCTTCATTAATATTTGCGCGTAAATCCATTCCGGCAGATGCAATGGTTTCGTAACTTGGTAATTCGTGTTTAGATTTGTTAATAATTTGTATGTTCATTGTTATTTCTTTTATTAATAAATTTTTTAAGATTTTGTTTTATAAAATAATTCCAACCTGTTTTACAACTTTCTGGTTCGAATTCAGGAATATTACTTGGAAAATCTTTTGTAACTATTGAAGTTACTCTAAGTTTTGTTTCATTTTTTTCTTCAAACAATTCAAAGTGTACAAAAGAATTTCCATGGTATTCTTTATACCTCCAATTATATACAATTTTTTTAAATGGTTCAATTTCAGTAATTTCCCATAAATGCAAAAAATTTCGGTTTCCAGATACTACATTAAACTGTGTTTTAAATCCAACTTTTGGTTTAAAATCTTCAATATTATTAAAAAACCATTGTCTCATTTGGTTAATTTCTGTTATTGCATTCCAAACTATTTTAATGGGTGCATTAAAAGTTTGTTCAACTACAATTGGTTGGTTAATAATCATAAATTTCTTAAATTTTTATGTTGTAAAGCCATGTAATAACTTCTAAAAATGCGGAGCTCCAAAAAGCTTCATTATGAGTGCCTTCTGGATTAATTTTTGAAGTGATATTTTTTGATTTAAAGCCAGTTTCTAACAACATTTTTTTATATTTTATTGTATTTAAAACCAAATCTTTACCTTCTTTTTTACCAACTAATAGATATAGTTTTGAAGTCTTGTTTTTGCTATATTTTTTAGTGAAATCTTCAACAGTATTAGAAAACCAAAAAGAGGTAGATAAAGCGCCAATTTTACCAAAAGTTTCAGGATATTTTAAGCCACCATAATACGAAATTAATCCGCCTAAAGAGCTTCCAATAATAGCTGTATGTTTTGCTTGTTTTTTTGTGCGGTAATTAGCATCAATGTATGGTTTTAAGGTATTTTTTAAAAAATCGATATAAATAGCACCTTTTCCACCTCCATATTTTTCGTGTTTCCAGGGTGTGTATTCGTTTATGCGTTCTTCACCACCGTTTTCAACAGCAATAACAATAAAACCCTTTCCAGTTGTTTTATATAAATTATTTAAAGTTTCATCAATTTTCCATTCTCCTGCATATGATGTGGTTACATCAAATAAATTTTGAGCATCGTGCATATAAATTACTGGAAATTTCTTTTTAGAAGTATGGTAATTTGGAGGTACATATACCCAAATTTTATGTGAAATTTTGTTTAAGTCTTTAATAACAAACTGCTTTTTTAAAATGGAAACATTTGAAGCAGCAGTTGATTTTGATTCTTGTGAGAAACCAAAAAAAGAAGCAATTAAAACAGTTATTAATATTGTTTTTTTAAACATCTTTATTTCGTTTTAAAATCATGGCTAATTCTTTTCTTTCAATAAAAAATATAAAAACTCCAAATAGTAAAACTAAACCAACAGAAACAAAATAATTTTCTCTAAAATAACTGAATGAAATAAAAGAAATTAGGGTAGCAGCTAGTAAATAACTTACTGTTTTTTTTATATTATATGGAACAGGATAGTGTTTTTTTCCTATAAAATAGGAAAGCAGCATCATAATTCCATACGCTGCTAAAGTTGCCCATGCGGAAGCCATAAATCCAATTTTAGGAATCATAACTACATTTAAAACAACTGTTATAATGGCTCCAATAATTGAAAAATACATTCCAAATCTAGTTTTATCAGTTAGTTTATACCAAATTGCTAAATTGTGGTAGATTCCTAATAAAAGGTTGGCTAATAATATAATAGGAACAATCATTAGAGCTTCAAAATATTCGTCGCTTCCTAATAAAATAGAAGCAAAAACATCTAGAAACGCCACAATAAATATCATAAAAAATGCACCTGCAATTACAAACCAATTTAAAATAGTTGCATATGTAGTTGTTGCATTTTTTTCTTCAGAATAATTAAAAAAGAAAGGTTCAGCCCCCAATCTAAATGCCATAATAAAAAGTGTCATAAAAACACCTAATTTGTAGCAAGCTGCATACACGCCCATTTGTTGTTCCCCAATCATATCTCCCAATAATAATTTGTCTAAATTTTCATTGGTTACGTAAGCCAAACCTGCAATTAAAATTGGAATAGAATAACGTAACATTTTTTTTAGCAATTCAAAGTCAAACTGAATTTTAAATTTAAAAAATGTAGGTAATAATAATATAAAAGTTGAGGCACTTGCAATGGTCCCTGCAATAAATATAAATATAACTGTAGGATTGTTTTGGTAACTTGAAATTATCCAAGTAGGTAATGTTATATTTTTTTCAATGGCATAAGGTACAAACCATAGGAAGAACAGATTAAAAAACGCAAAAATTAGTATGTTTAAAATTTTATATAATGTAAATCTGATTGGCCTGTTAGTAACACGTAAATATGCGTAAGGTACAACAACCATGGTGTCTAAAACGGTTGTCCAAATTAATAATTTAAAAAATAACTGATTTTTGAAACCAAAAAAATCTGAAATTTGGCTACTAAAAATTAACATGGAAACTAAAAACAAAAAAGTAGTGGTTGCTAAACTTAAAAATGATGTTGAAACAACTTTTCCTTTATCTTTTTCTTTTGAAAAAAAACGAAAAAAAGCAGTTTCCATTCCGTAGGTTAGTAACGCATTAAAATAGGCTGCGTACACATAGTAATCTGTATTTACAGCATATTTTTCGGCAGTTAATTTAGAGGTGTGTAATTTTACTAAAAGAATATTAATAGCTCTTGGTAAAACAGCAGCAATTCCGTAAATTATGGTGTCTTTAAAAAATCGTTTAAGTGCGTTCAAATTTGGTTTTTAATGTAAAAATATAAAAGTACAAAAGTATCACTTCAAATCAATAAAATAATTTTTAAGTTTCAATTAGTTGATGTAATTTTAAAAAGATGAATTTTCAAGTTCAACAACATATAGAAAATATACTTAACTCTAAATTAACAAAGAAATTGGCTTTTAAGTGGCAATCAGTTGGAGGAGGATCTATAAATACTACCTATAAAATTTCTGCCGAAAGTTTTAACTATTTTGTAAAAATAAATAATTCATCAGTTTTTAAGAATGGATTTAAAGAAGAGGTTTTAGGATTACAATTTTTAAAAGAAAATGGAGTAATTGCTCCAAAAGTAGTTGCTAATGGGGTTTTCAAGTCTGAAATTTACTTAGTTTTAAGTTGGATAGATTCAGCTTTTGAAACAGCCCAATTTTGGGAAAATTTTGCGCATCAATTGGCGGATTTACATAGGAATAAAGGCACTTCTTTTGGTTTGGAATATGATAATTTTATGGGGAAATTACTTCAAAAAAATACTTTTTACGATGATTTTGTAATTTTTTTTATAGAAAATAGATTGAAACCTCAAGTAAAATTAGCTTTTGATATGGGAGCACTTCAAACTAAAGAAGTGCATTTATTTGAAAGTTTATACAAACAGCTACCTGCTATATTTCCAGCAGAAAAGCCCAGTGCAATTCATGGAGATTTATGGAGTGGAAATTTTATTACTACACCAAATAATAAAGCTGTTTTTATAGATCCTGCAGTTTATTATGGACATAGAGAAGTTGATTTGGCAATGAGTTTATTGTTTGGTGGATTTTCAAGCTCATTTTACACAACTTATATCGAGAGCTATCCTTTAGAAAAAGGATTTGATAGCAGAAAGGATATTTATAATTTATATCCGTTATTAATTCATTTAAACCTTTTTGGAAATTCGTATTTACAACCTATAAAAACTATAGTTTCTCAGTTTTAATTCTACAATTCATTTAGTTTCTTTACTTTTGATTAACTAAATCTTATAAAATGAATACAATACCTAAAATAGCCGTTTTTGGAGGTGGAAGTTGGGCAACAGCCATTGTAAAAATGCTATGTGAAAATTTAGAGCAAGTTGGCTGGTATATGAGAAATGAGAGCGCCATAGATTATATAAAAGAAAACGATCACAATCCAAATTATATTAGTTCAGCAACTTTTAACGTAAACCAATTATACTTATCGAGTAATATTAATGAGATGGTAAACTATGCAGATATATTAATTTTTTCAATTCCATCTGCATTTGTAAAAGTAGAATTAGATAAAATAACTGAGCCATACACTTCAAAAATTGTGTTTTCGGCAATTAAAGGAATAATTCCAGAAAGTGGTTTAATTGTGGGTGAACATTTTAACAAAGTATTAAATGTTCCAATTGAAAATATTGGCGTAATTACAGGACCTTGTCATGCAGAAGAAGTTGCAATGGAACGCTTATCGTATTTAACAATAGCCTGTATGGATGATAGTAAGGCTAAACTTTTAAGTAAATACATTTCTAGTCATTATATAAAAACAAAAATTTCCGACGATATTATTGGAACAGAATATGCAGCCATGCTTAAAAATATTTATGCAATTGCTGCTGGTATAGCACACGGCTTGGGTTATGGAGATAATTTTCAGGCAGTATTAATGTCTAATTCAATTCGAGAAATAAAACGTTTTATTAAAAAAGTACATAAAATGAAACGGAATATTAATAACTCTGCATATTTAGGCGATTTATTAGTAACTGGCTACTCTGTTTTTAGTAGAAACAGAATGTTTGGAAATATGATTGGTAAAGGCTATACAGTTAAAAGTGCTATGATGGAAATGAGTATGGTTGCAGAAGGATATTATGCCACAAAAAGCGCCTATTTATTGAATGAAAAAAGCAAAACAAAAACACCAATTATTGATGCTGTTTACCAAATATTGTACGAGAATAAAAATCCAAAAACAATATTTAAAAATCTAACGGAACTTATAGACTAACAATAAGTTACTGCCATTTTGTTTCAAATGTTTTTTGCAAAAAAGTATTAAAAATTACAAAATAATACTAACTTAGCACTTTAATTTATTTTTTAACAATGAAAAAAGGTACAGTAAAATTTTTTAACGAATCTAAAGGTTTTGGATTTGTAACAGAAGCAGGTTCTAACACAGATTATTTTGTGCACATTACAGGTTTGATTGACGAAATCAGAGAAGGTGATGAGGTAGAATTTGAACTTAAAGAAGGTAAAAAAGGTTTAAATGCAGTTAATGTAAAAGTTATCTAATCGAAAAAATCTTTTTAAAATTAAGAACCTATTCGTTTAGAATGGGTTTTTTTTGTTAAAAAATAATAATTTAGCCAATCGTATCACATTGATAAAAATCATAAAAAAAATCATTATTTTCAGTTAATTTAGTTAATTGATTAAAACACAAATTATGAGTGAACGTATTGGAATTTTATATGCAACTGTTGACGGACACACAACAAAAATTTGTAATGAGATAGTAAAAACACTTAAGAAAGAAAATACTGATATTCAGTTGTTTACTATAGATAGTTTTACTAAAAATATTTCCGACTTTGACAAGTTGGTTATTGCTTCTAGTATAAGGTATGGTGTGCACGATAAAGAAATTATAGCATTTATTAATAAAAATAAAGCTGCTTTAGACACAATTAAAACGGCTTTCTTTTCAGTAAATTTAGTTGCCAGAAAACCAGAAAAAAACACACCAGAAACAAATCCGTATGTAGTTAAGTTTTTTAAAAAAATAGACTGGAAACCAACAATTACAGAGGTTTTTGCGGGAATGTTAGATTATAAAAAGTACAAGCCTTTTGATAGAATAATGATTCAGTTTATTATGTGGATGACAAAAGGTCCTACCGATAAAAACACAAAAATTGAATATACAAACTGGGAAAAGGTGAAACTATTTGCAGATGTAATTAGAACTTTTTAAACTATTATGTTTATTTTGCATATAGTTAAAACCCCTAAATGAAATGGTTGATAAATATATTGAAAAAACCCTACAATTTATATCAGAAAATGGTTATAAATTAGAAGGCGATGAGTTCTTAAAAGAAGCAGCCATCTTTTTAGCTAACTTATTAAAAGTTAATTATGTTATAATTGATAAGTATTCGATTAAAGAGCAAAATATTGCTGAAATTGAATGTTTTTACTCAAAAAAATTACATAAATTCTTACCTAAATCATCATATGATTTATCAAATACACCTTGCGAAAATGTTATAAATAAAAATATTTGTAGCTATCCTTCTAATACTAAAAATTTATTTCCAAAAGATACTTTATTAACTGAACTAAATATTGAAAGTTATATTGGTACACCATTGTGGAGCTCAAAAATGGAACCAATTGGATTAATCGCAATTATGAATGATAAGCCAATTGTTGACGTAAAAACAGTTGAGAAAATAATTAAAATATTAGCCATTAAAATTGAAAATATCTTAGAGAATATTATTTTTAATGAACAGATTACTACAAAAAACATAGATATAAAAACCTCTCAAAAGAATTTTGAAAAATTATCAAATTTAACTTTTGAAGGAATTTTAATTCATAAAGAAGGTGTTGCAATTGATGTAAATCTTTCGTTTGCAAAAATGTTTGGTTATAAAAAAGAAGCATTAATTGGTAAAAATGTTATTGATATTCTTTTTGATAAAAAATTACATCAAAAATTTTATAATAATTCTAAAAAACCACACGCTTTTCCTTATGAAATGGAAGGTGTTAGAAAAGATAAAACAACATTCTTTGTTGAAATAGAATCTAAATTTATTGAATTAAAAGATGCTGATAAAATTAGAGTGTCGGCATTTAGAGATATATCTAGAAGGAAACAAGCTGAAATTAATTTAAATGAAGCTCAAAAAATTGCAAAAATTGGAACTTTTGTTTTAGATATTGCTACGGGTTTTTGGGAAAGTACACCTGTTTTAGATGAAATTTTAGGGATTGATAAAAATTTCATTAGAAATTCTGAAAACTTAGCATTTATTATTCATCCAGAAGATCAAGAAGTAGTATCAATAGATATTAAGGATTTAGTTGAAAAAAGAATACTTTCTTATGATAAAGAATACCGAATTATTAGAAATAGTGATAAAGAAATTAGATGGGTAAATAGTTTAGGTAAACTAGAATTTGATTCAAGAGGAAACCCAATAAAAATTATTGGTACTGTTCAAGACATTACTATAACAAAAAATAGAAATAGAGAACTTAAAACAGCATTGCAAAAAGCTGAAGAAAGTGAAAATAGCTTATATGAAGCTCAAAAAATTGCAGAATTAGGTTCGTATTCATTAGATCTTACAAACGGATGTTGGAGTAGCTCAATAATTTTAAATAAAATATTTGGAATAAAAGAAAGTTATGTAAAAGATGTTGCTAATTGGGTACAGATAATTCATCCTGATGATAGAGCGGAAATGACTTCTTATTTAGAAACAAATATTTTAAAAAATCACGAAAATTTTGATAAACAATATAGAATTATTAGAAATAGTGATAAAGAAATTAGATGGGTTCATGGTTTTGGAAAATTAAGTTTTAATGAAAAAGGAAATCCAATTCAGTTGGCAGGTGCAATTCAAGATATCACTTCAATATTAAAAATACAGGATGCGCTTCAAGAAGCAAAACAGGTTGCTGAAGAGAGTGAATTATTATTTAAATCTCTAATTGAACATGCTGGAGATGCTATGTATTTGTCTGATTTTGATGGGAATATTATTCAAGTTAATAATAAAGCCATTAAAAATTCAGGGTATAGCAGAAAAGAACTTCTGTCTATGAATACCAAACAGCTTGAAGCAGAATTTAATGAGTTGGATGGAAAAAAGTCAGTATGGAGCCAACTAACCAAAAAGAATAATATAACAATTGAAACTTTACATAAAAGAAAGGATGGATTGGTTTTTCCTGTTGAAATAAATATTGCAGTTCTTAAAATTGGCGTAAAAAAATTATTACTCGGTTTTGCACGTGATATTTCAATTAGAAAAAGGAGATTAAAAGAGTTTAAATTATTATCAATGGCTGTAAGCCAAAGTGCTAATGCAATTATAATTACTGATTTAAATGGAAATATAGAGTTTACAAATCCAAAATTTAGTTTATTAACGGGTTATAGTGCGCAAGAAGTTAAAGGGAAATCAACTAGTATTTTAAACTCAGGATTACACCAAAAAAGTTTTTTTAAAAATTTATGGAATACAATTTTAAAAGGAGAAGATTGGCATGGTGTTTTTCAAAATAAAACCAAAGAAGGAGCATTAATTTGGGATAGTACCACAATTACTCCAGTTAAAAACGACTTAGGTGAGATCATAAATTTTTTAGCAATTAAGGAAGATATTACTGAACAAAAGAAATCTGAAATAAATTTAAAAGCTGCCTATGCTAAAATTGAAGAAAATGAAAATTATTTAAAACGAATATTACAAACTGCAAATGAAGGTTTTTGGATAATTAATAATAATGCGCAAACTACAGATGTTAATATAAAAATGTGCAGTATTTTAGGCTATAATAAGGATGAATTTATTGGTAAATTTATTTTCGATTTTGTTGATAAAAAGAACCAGACTATTTTTAAAAACCAAATAAAACTAAGAGAACAAGGGTTGTCAACAACTTATGAAATCGAACTCATAAAAAAGAATGGAGAACATGTAATTTGCTTATTTAATACATCGCCAATTTATGATAGTGAAAACAATAGAAAAGGATCTTTTGCTTTAGTAACAGATATTACAAGTCTAAAACTTGCATCTAATAAACTTAAAATAAGAAATACAGAGTTAAAAAAATTAAGTAAAGAGTTATACGATAAAAATAAATTATTAATTGATTCAAGAAATAGGTTTGTAAACTTATTTGAACATAGCCCAGTATCTTTATGGGAAGAAGACTTTATTGAAGTCAAAAAATATGTAAAAAACAAAGGAATTAAAATTGAAGATTTAGAAGAATATTTTAATAATAATAAGAATTTTTTATTAGAATGTATTTCAAAAATAAACATAATAAAAGTAAATAAAAACACGCTTAATCTTTTTGGAGCAAAAGATATTGAAGAATTAAGAGCACATTTAAAAAAGAGTGACACAGAGGTGTCTTTACAAAAGTTAAAAAAAGAGATTTTTGCAGTTGTTTCAGGAGATAGAAATTTTTATTGTGAAACAGAGTTTATAAAAATTGATGGAACTATAATTTCAGCAATTTTAAAATCGGAGATAGACAGAGAAGGTAAAGTAATTGTTTCTGTATTAGATATTACAGATATAAAAAATACTAGAAACCAATTGAAAAGGGCTAAATTAAAAGCCGAAGAAAGTGATGAGCGTTATAAGTTAGCAGTTTCGGCCACTGGTTTAGGAATTTGGGATTGGGATGTCAATTCAAACAAAACATACTATTCTGAGCTTTACAAAAAGCAGTTGGGGTATGAGGATTCTGAGTTAGAAAATGTATTTTCAACTTGGAAAGATCTATTGCATCCAGATGATTTTGATGCGGTAATACTTAAATTTGAAAACTATTTAAAGAATCCTTTAGGGCAATATCTTTCTGAATTTAGATTGAAGCATAAGAACGGATCTTATATTTGGATACTTTCAACAGCAGAATCTATTAAAAATGAAAAAGGTGAAGTAATAAGAATGTTTGGATCACATAGAGATATTACTGTAAGAAAAAAAGCACTTTTAAAACTAGAGAAACAAACAGCAGAATTACTAAAATCAAAAGAAAAAGCAGAGGAAAGTAATAGGTTAAAAACAGAGTTTTTAAATAATATGTCTCACGAAATTAGAACCCCAATGAACGGTATTTTGGGTTTTTCTCAATTTTTATCAGACGAAAATTTATCTATTGCTAAAAGAAATTATTTTATAAAAATAATTCAGAATAGTGGAAACCAGCTTCTTAGGGTAATTGATGATATTTTAGAAATTTCAAGACTTGAAACAAAACAAGTTAAAGTAATTGAAAAACCTGTTTGTTTAAATGATTTATTAATGGAATTATTTTCTGTTTTTGATTTAAAAGCCAAAGAAAATCAAGTGCCATTATATATAAATACCGAACTTTCTGATGAACAAAGTACCATTTACACAGATAAATCAAAACTTAATAAAATAATAAGTAATTTGTTAGAAAATTCTTTCAAATACACCAATAAAGGAAGCATTAATTTTGGATATAAACTGATTAAAAACAAGTTAGAAATCTTTGTAAAGGATACAGGAATAGGGATTAATATTGAAAAGCAGAAAATTATATTTGAAAGGTTTTTACAAGAAAATGAAGAAACTTCTAGAGCTCTAGGAGGATTGGGATTAGGATTATCTATTGCAAAAGAAAATACCGAATTATTAGGAGGAGAAATTACTGTAAATTCTACAAAATGGAAAGGATCAACTTTTATTGTATCTATACCTTATAAACCTGTAAACGAAAATTTTGAAATTGATAAGCTTAATAAAAATACTATTGAAACAAAACCTAAGTACACTATTTTAATAGCCGAAGATGAGGAAATGAATTATTTATATCTTGAAATTTTAATATCAAAAATATTTAATCTAAATTGTAATATTTTACATGCGATAGATGGTGTTGAAGCTGTTGAATTGTGTAGAAAAAGAACAGATGTAGATTTAGTGTTAATGGATATAAATATGCCTAATATGAATGGTTTTGAAGCAACCAAAAAAATTAGAGAATTTAGGCCTAATTTACCAGTAATAGCGCAAACTGCATTTTCATCTACAGAAGATAAAGAAAAGGCTTTCTCGGCAGGTTGTAATGATTTTATATCTAAACCAATAGATAAAAAGGAATTAAAAACAATGGTAGACTATTGTTTGAGTTTAAAATAATATATAATTGAAAAATAAAAAAATAAAGAATAGCATTTTATTTGCACTAGTTATAGTTGTTTTAAGTGTTTTTGAAACTAAGGCACAATCTAATAACCTTATTTTTGAAAATGATGCTATTCGTGTTTTTGAAACAGAAATTTCATTAAATTCAACGGGAAATATTTTTCCAACACTATATAATGAAGGATTAATTTACGCTTCAAACCATAATAGCAATAATTACAAGCTCTTTTATTCTAATTTAAAGTCGGAACCTCAAAAGTTTAAAATCGGTTCAAAATATAATTTAGGAGCTGTTGCTATTTTTAATGATGAAATTTATTTTACTGGGATTACAAAAAAATTAAGCACTTTTAACACAAATAATTTTACAATTTATAAAGGAAAAATTATAGATTTTAAGGTTAAAGAGATTAAACAGCTACCCGTTTGCAGTTTAGATTTTTCATATACATATCCAACAATTTTAAAAGATGGTTCTAAAATGTTGGTTGTTACTAACGAAAAAGAATATTTACATTTGTTAGAATTTGTAAGAAACAAATCTAATCAATGGGAAAAAGGAGAAGTGGTATATATTTCTCACCCAGAATTTGAAATTATAAATCCTACCTTTTATAATGAAAACACTATTTATTTTGCTTCAAATATTTACAATGGAAAAATAACCAAAGTTGCTTATGATACAAATGAGAATGGAGAATTGTTTGTTTCTGGAGTGGAAAGAGAGCAAGGAAGTTTTAATATTTATAAGATTGAAAAAAAGAACGGAATTTGGGGAGTACCTATAAAACAAGCTAAATTTAATTCGGATTTTGATGATTTAGGAGTCGTTTTTATAAATGAAAATTCAGGCTATTTAAATACGTTCAGATACAGCAATACAGATAATATTTATTATTTTGAATTAAAATAATAAACAAACAGGTGTAGGGGCTTCAATACTGTTTAAAAAATATAATTCCCCTGATTTTTTATCTACTTTGAAAACGCTAATATTTTTACTTCTTTGGTTTGCCACCAATAAAAATTTACCGTTTGGTGTTAAAGTGAAATTACGTGGCCAATCTCCATTAACACTAATATTTTGAATTTTTTTAAGTGTTCCGTTTTTTTTATCTCTTTTAAAAACTACTATAGTGTTTTCACCTCTATTTGAGCCATATACAAAACGTTCGTCTTTAGATAAGTGAATGTCTGCACAATAACTTTCTCCAATAAAACCGTCTCTTAATGTGTTAATATTTTGAATGTTTTTATAGCTGTTTTTATTTTTTTTAAGAACACTTATAGTAGAGTTTAATTCATTAATAACATAAATATATGTTCCCCTTTTAGAAATTTCAAAATGTCTTGGTCCAGCGTTAGCTTGCATGTTAAAATTTTCTTGAAAAGCGTAAATATCTTCGTTTTTAACATATTTTGCTAAAAAATTGCGCCCAAGATCTGCAACAAATAAATTGTTTTTAAAAAATTTAGCGGAATGTGCATGAGATTTATTGTTCTCAATATTATGATCTAGCACCTGAAAAGCTTCATTTACACTTCCATTCTTTTCGATATTATAAATAGAAATTGTACCACCTGTATAATTTGAAATAACGGCCTTAGTATTTTTTTTATTAAGTTGAACATGGCACGAATTTGCGCCATTACTTGAAACTTTATTTATAAAGTTTAACGCTCCGTTTTTTTCAACTGAAAAAGCATTTATAGTGCTCTTTTCTCCATTTTCGCTTACAGCATATAAGTGTTTTTTATCTGATGAAAAAGTTATAAAAGATGGGTTTTCAACTTTTGAAACTAACTTTTTATTACTTAATTTTCCTGATTTTGTATTAAAATCATAATAATAAATTCCTTCACTATCAGCATCAGTATAAGTTCCTACATACATTGGAATATTTTGCGCATAACTAATCATGCCAATACTCATTAATAAAAAAACAAAAGTTTTTTTCATCTGCTTAGGTGTTATTTTATTAGTATTCCTCGTTTATTTAACAAAGGAATAGTTCTAAGAGCTCCTTCTTTAATTACACCTTTTTCAAATAAATATTTTTTATCGAACATGGTATTTCCTTCAAAAAAAGTAACGTTAAAAAAGTTTGAAAGCTTTAATACATCATCCTGTAAAAGTTCAACTTTTGCAAAAGATTTTGCAGGTAATTTTTCAATTTTATGCCTTAAAACAGCTGTTTCAATCATTTTATCTTCATCATAGCCTTTAGAAACTATAAGTACCATTTCTAGGGTAACATTCTTATTGTTAATAATATACGCATTCCAGTCTTCACATTTAAATTCGTTGTTGTATTCTTTAACAACTGCCATAAAAACGTCTGCTACCTCTGGTATTGTAATATCTTTTTTCATAAAACAGGTTTGTAATGTTTTGAAGTTAAGAATTTATAAAGTATGCAATAAACTTATAACTTTTAAACTATATTACCGACTTAAATTGTTCTAAAAAGCGTACATCGTTTTCATAAAACATTCTAATATCTGGTATTTGATACAATAACATTGCAATACGTTCAATACCCATTCCAAAAGCATATCCGCTATAAACATCAGGATCAATATTAGCATTCTTTAGCACATTTGGATCTACCATTCCGCAACCCATAATTTCTAGCCAACCTGTTCCTTTTGTAATTTTATAATCGGTTTCGGTTTCTAAGCCCCAATAAATATCTACTTCGGCACTTGGTTCTGTAAACGGAAAATATGAAGGACGTAAACGTATTTTAGATTTCCCAAACATTTCTTTTGTAAAGTACAATAAGGTTTGTTTTAAATCGGCAAAAGAAACATCGGTATCAATATATAAACCTTCTACCTGATGAAAAATACAATGTGCACGCGCCGATATATCTTCATTTCTAAAAACTCTTCCAGGAGAAATAGTTCTAATAGGCGGTTTATGATTTTCCATATAACGTACTTGAACAGAAGAAGTGTGCGTACGCAATAAAATATCTGGATTGGTTTCAATAAAAAAGGTGTCCTGCATATCACGTGCTGGATGGTATTCTGGTAAATTTAGGGCTGTAAAATTATGCCAGTCGTCTTCAATTTCTGGTCCCTCAGAAACTGTAAAACCTATACGAGAGAAAACATCAATAATTTTATTTCTAACTATAGAGATTGGATGACGAGAACCTAATTCAATAGGCTCTTCTGGTTGTGTTAAATCGCCATAAAAACCTTTTTGTTCGCCAGCGTTCTCTAACACATCTTTTAATTGATTTACCTTATCTTGTGCTGTATTTTTAAGTGTATTTAATGCTTGTCCAAACTCTTTTCTTTCAGCAGGAGCTACATTTTTAAATTCAGCGAATAAATCATTAAGAATTCCTTTTTTACTTAAAAATTTAATTCTAAAAGTTTCAATTTCATCTTTGGAAGTTGCATTAAAAGCTGCTACTTCTCCAATCAACTCTTTTACTTTATCTAACATTTTTATATAAAATTAGGGTGCAAATTTACACATTTTTATTTTGATTATTAATATTGAATTTCTATTGATAAATAGAAATTTTATAAATGCAAATTGAGTGTGTTTTTTAATTGTAAAAAAGTTTAAAAAATGGCAGTTACGAAAACGTTTTAGGAAAAGCAAATTTTTTCGTAAAAAATAGCACTGTTTTTAAAAATAGCATTATTAATTAGCTATATTTGTATAGCAAATTATATTAAATTCAAAATAACACATCATTAATTATGGAATCAAAAATAAAGGAGTTTATGAATTTGGTGAAAGAACGTAACCAATTTGAACCTGAATTTTTACAAGCTGTAGAAGAAGTAGCCGAAACGGTTATTCCTTATATTGCAAGTCAAGAAATTTATTATGGTAAAAACATTTTATTAAGAATGGTTGAACCAGAAAGAGTTTTAATGTTTAGAGTGCCATGGGTAGATGATACGGGAGAAATTATTGTTAATAGAGGATTTAGAATTGAAATGAACTCTGCTATCGGCCCTTACAAAGGAGGTTTACGTTTTCATCCTACTGTAAACTTAAGTATTCTTAAATTCTTAGCGTTTGAGCAAGTGTTTAAGAATGCATTAACTACATTGCCAATGGGTGGTGGTAAAGGAGGTTCGGATTTTGATCCTAAAGGTAAATCAGATGGTGAAATAATGCGCTTTTGTCAAAGTTTTATGGGTGAATTATTCCGTCATATTGGTCCTAATACTGATGTGCCAGCTGGTGATATTGGTGTTGGAGGTAGAGAGATAGGGTATTTATTTGGAATGTATAAAAAATTACGTAACGAATTTACAGGTGTATTAACTGGTAAAGGAATGTCTTGGGGAGGATCGTTAATTCGTCCTGAAGCAACGGGTTATGGAACTGTTTATTTCGCTCAAAGTATGTTAGCTACAAGAGGAGATTCTTTAAATGGAAAAACGGTTACTGTTTCTGGATCTGGAAACGTTGCTCAATATGCTTGCGAAAAAGCAACTCAATTAGGCGCCAAAGTTGTTACTTTATCCGATTCTGGAGGATATATTTTTGATGAAGATGGTATTGATGCAGATAAATTAGCATTTGTAATGGATTTAAAAAACAATAAGCGTGGTAGAATTAGTGAATATGCAGAAAAGTATCCTAATGCAAAATACATTTCAGGAGAAAGACCTTGGGGTGTTAAGTGTGATGTAGCTATGCCGTGTGCAACTCAAAATGAGGTTAACTTAAGTGATGCTAAAAAATTATTGGCCAATGGATGTTTTGTTTTAAGTGAAGGTGCTAACATGCCTTCGAAACCAGATGCTGTTCATGCATTTCAGGCTGCAAATATTTTATATGCACCAGGTAAAGCTTCAAATGCTGGTGGTGTTGCAACTTCAGGTTTAGAAATGTCTCAAAATTCTTTACGTATTTTATGGTCTCGTGAAGAGGTTGATGAAAGATTAAAAAAAATTATGGCTGATATTCATGATTCTTGTATCAAATATGGTAAAAAAGACGATGGAACAATCGATTATGTAACTGGAGCTAATATTGCAGGTTTTGTGAAAGTAGCTGATGCCATGTTGGCACAAGGAGTTGTGTAGTTAGATTCTTTTTATTTTTACACTTAAAAGGGTTGCTTTAATGTAGCCCTTTTTTATGTCTAATTAATAAAATAACTAAACAAAATTTATATCTTGCATAGTAATAAATAGCAGACAATATGAAGAAAAAACTATTGCCAAACCTAAAATCTTACGCATTTGAAGAGGTTGCATTTGATAAGTTAATGCAAAATCGAATTAACAAAGTACTAATAGTTTGTTCTAATTACGATTATTATATGCTTGAAGAAGATGGAAGAATAGATGAGCGTATTTTTAACGAATATACTTCATTAAATTTAAGATATCCGCCAAGTTTTATACACGCAAATTCTTCAAGAAGAGCTATTAAGATGTTAGCTTCAGATAAAATTGATATTGTAATTACTTGGTTAGATATAGGTAATTATAAAGCTTTTGAAACCTCTAAAAAAATTAAAGAAGCTTTTCCTAATGTGCCAATTGCTGCGTTAAGCCATTACTCTTCAGAACTAAGAAGTAAGCTTCAAAAAGGAAATACTGGAATTATAGATTTTGTTTTTCATTGGAATGGAAATGTAGATATATTTTTAGCCATTATTAAATTAACAGAGGATAGAATGAATGCTGAAAGAGATATTAATGATATTGGTGTTAAGGCAATATTGTTAGTAGAAGATTCTTTAAAATTTTATTCAAGATATATTCCATTAATTTACAAAGTTATATTAAAACAAACTCGGGCATTTATGTCTGAAGGTCTAAACGAACACAGAAAAATGTTGTTAATGCGTGGAAGGCCTAAAATTTTGTTAGCTACAACTTTTGAAGAAGGGATTAGCTTGTTTAAAAATTATAAAGGGAGTTTATTAGGTGTTATTTCAGATGTAAATTACTTTAAAGATGGTGTTCGAAATAAAGAAGCTGGATTCTTATTTTTAGATTATGTTAGAAGTTTTAGGCGCTATTTCCCATTTTTAATCCAATCATCAGATGCTTCTAATGAGAAGCGAACGCTAGAACTTAAAGGGAAATTTTTATACAAGCATTCTGAAACGTTGGGTGTAGATATTAAAAATTATATTACAAAGTATTTTTCTTTTGGGAATTTTGAATTTTGGGATCCAACTCAAATGAAAGTGTTGGCTGTTGTAAAAGATTTGACCGAATTTCAAAAAGCATTGCATATTGTTAGTGAAGATTGTTTGGTGTACCATGCTAAAAGAAGCGAATTTTCAAAATGGTTAAAATCAAGAGCACTTTTTCCATTAGCTGATTTATTTAGCAATATAGAATTTGATGATTTTGAGAATAAATATCAAATAAGAGATTTTTTAATAAGCTCTATTAATGTGTATAGAGTTTATAGATCTAGAGGTGTAATTGTAAAATTTGATAAACGTAAATACGATGAGTTTGTTGGGTTTGCAAGAATTGGAGATGGTGCTTTAGGAGGTAAAGGAAGAGGGTTGGCATTTATAGATTCCTTTCTAAAAAGAAATAATTTATTTAACAAATACGAGAACGTTAGTATTACCATACCACGAACTGTGGTAATAAGTACCGAAGTTTTCGATCAGTTTATAGAAACACACAAGTTAATTAAATTTGCTGCAGAATGTTCTAATGATGATGAGATATTAAATGAATTTATTTCAAAAGAGCTTCCGGAATGGGCAGTTAAAGATATTCGGGCATTTTTAAAAACCACTAATTCTCCTATTGCCATAAGGTCATCAAGTATGTTGGAGGATTCTAACTATCAGCCCTTTGCAGGTATTTTTGCAACATACATGATTCCTCATTCAAAAATTGATAAAATGGTTGAAATGGTTTCTAATGCAATTAAATCTGTTATTGCCTCTGCATTTTTCCAAAGTAGTAAATTATATTTAAAAGCTACATCACACACTATAGAAGAGGATAAAATGGCTGTAATTTTACAGGAAGTTATTGGGAAACAATACAAAGATGTGTACTATCCGAATATTTCTGGTGTGGCACGATCAATCAATTTTTATCCAATAGGAGATGAAAAACCTCACGAAGGGATTGCTAATATAGCTTTAGGTTTGGGTGAAATAATTGTTGGTGGCGGACAAACCTTGCGATTTTCGCCTTTCCATCCTAAAAAAGTACTCCAATTATCTTCTCCAGGCTCAACACAGAGAGATACACAGCAGTATTTTTATGGTTTAGATATAGATCCAGATAGTTATAAGGTTTCAACCTCTGAAGCGATAAATAAAAAGAAAATAACCATTAGAAATGCAGAAAACCATGGTTCTTTAAAATTCGTAGCTTCAACATACGATTTACAGAATAATATGATTAGACCAGGTGTAATGCACGATGGAATTCGAGTAATTTCATTCGATAATATTTTAAAATACAATACCTTTCCTTTACCTGAGATTTTAAAAGAACTATTGCGAGTTGGACAACGAGAAATGAGAAATCCGATAGAAATTGAGTTTGCCGTAAAACTTGATGTGCCTGCAGGAAAACCAAAAGAATTTAGTTTTTTACAAATAAGACCAATTATAGAAAGTATTGAAACGGTAAGTAAATTACCTGAGAATTTCGAGCTTTCTGATACCATTATTTATTCTGAATCTGCTTTAGGAAATGGAAAATATGAAAATATTTACGATGTTGTTTATGTAAAGCCAGAAACTTTTAATTCGGCTAATACTAGAGAAATTGCTATAGCAGTTGAGCAAATAAATAAAAAATTTGTAGCAATGGATAAAAAATATATTTTGGTTGGGCCTGGCCGTTGGGGATCTAGTGATCCTTGGTTGGGAATTCCAGTAATTTGGCCTCAAATTTCTGCTGCAAAAATAATTGTAGAATCGGGTTTAAATAATTTTAGAATTGATCCTAGTCAAGGAACTCATTTTTTTCAAAATTTAACATCATTTAAAGTGGGTTATTTAACAATAAATCCATTTATAAACGATGGTTTTTTTGATGTAGATTATTTAAATGAACACGAAGCCATTTTTGAAGATGCTTACTTAAGGCATATTTGTTTTAAAGAACCGCTTACGGCTATAATTGAAGGTAAATATAATAAGGCAGCTATTTTTAAAGAAGGTTTTTCAGCTAAAGAAACAAGCATAAAAATGGAAGATTCTATTGAAGAATTACCTCCAGACGGATTTATGTAAAAATATGTATATGGCAATAAAACAACTTAAAATAAGTAAAATAATTTCAGATTAATAAAAAAAGCATAAATTAATAATAGATATTAAAAATATTGATAAGAAGGTTACTTGAAATTCAATTTTAATTATGTATGTTTGTTGTTAATTTTTATTTTATAAACAGTTATAAATTATATCATTATGAATGTAAAAGAAATTTTAACAAATTTGGAAACTAAACACCCTGGTGAAAAAGAATATTTGCAGGCTGTTCATGAAGTTTTAGAGTCTATTGAGACTATATATAATGAAAATCCACAATACGAAGCTGCCAAAATTATTGAGCGTTTAGTAGAGCCAGATCGAATTTTAACATTTAGAGTCTCTTGGATAGATGATGCAGGAAATGTTCAAGTAAATTTAGGACATAGAGTTCAATATAATAATGCGATTGGTCCTTATAAAGGAGGAATACGTTTACACCCAAGTGTAAATTTAAGTATTTTAAAGTTTTTAGGATTTGAACAAACATTTAAAAATGCTTTAACTACGCTACCAATGGGAGGTGGAAAAGGAGGTTCAGACTTTAACCCAAAAGGAAAATCTGATACAGAAATTATGCGTTTTTGTCAAGCATTTATGCTAGAACTTTGGAGATTTATTGGTCCAGATACAGATGTGCCTGCTGGTGATATTGGAACAGGTGGTAGAGAAATTGGATTTATGTATGGCATGTATAAAAAATTACAACAAGATCATACAGGAGTTTTTACTGGTAAAGGTTTAAATTGGGGAGGAAGCTTAATTAGACCAGAAGCAACTGGTTTTGGAGGAGTTTACTTTACAAAAGAAATGTTGGATACCAAAAATGATACTTTTGAAGGGAAAACAATTGCACTTTCTGGTTTTGGAAACGTAACCTGGGGAGTAGCATTAAAAATTACTGAACTAGGTGGAAAAGTAGTTACTATTTCTGGACCTGATGGATATGTTTATGACGAAAAAGGACTAGACGCAGATAAAATTAATTACTTACTACAATTAAGAGCATCTAATAACGATATTGTTTCTCCATATGCTGATGAGTTTCCAGAAGCTAAATTTTATGCTGGAGAAAAACCTTGGGGTGTAAAATGTGATATTGCAATGCCTTGTGCAACTCAAAATGAATTGCATGGTGAAGATGCTGCAAAATTAGTTGCAAACGGTGTACAATATGTTGCAGAAGTTTCAAATATGGGTTGTACTCCAGAAGCAGTTGATGCATTTCATAAAGCTAAAATTTTATACGGACCAGGTAAAGCAGTAAATGCAGGTGGAGTAGGAGTTTCTGGTTTAGAAATGTCTCAAAATGCAATGAAATTAAATTGGACAAAAGAAGAGGTTGATGCTAAATTGCATCAAATTATGCATTCTATACATACAGCTTGTTTAAAATATGGAACAGAAGAGGATGGCTATATTAATTACGTAAAAGGAGCAAATATTGCTGGTTTTATTAAAGTAGCAGATTCTATGTTAGATTTAGGAGTTGTGTAAATTAAAGTTTATATAAGTTTTAAAAGGGTTGCAAATTTGCAGCCCTTTTCTTTTTACCTTTGTTTTAAGATGGAGCAACATAACACATATCATAAAATTATACACGTAGATATGGATGCGTTTTATGCTTCTGTAGAACAATTAGATAATCCAGAACTAAGAGGGAAGCCAATTGCTGTTGGTGGAGGCGGAGAGCGCGGTGTGGTTTCTGCTGCGAGCTACGAGGCGCGTAAATTTGGAGTGCGTTCTGCAATGAGCGGAGCAATTGCCAGAAAAAAATGTCCGCACTTAATCTTTGTAAAACCTCGTTTTGAACGTTATAAAGAAATTTCAAAAAAAATTAGAAATATTTTTTATGATTATACCGATTTGGTTGAGCCACTTTCTTTAGATGAGGCTTATTTAGACGTTACTAATAATAAAAAAGGAAATCCGTCAGCGAGTTTAATAGCTAAAGAAATTAGAAAACGAATTTTTGATGAAGTACATTTAAATGCCTCCGCAGGAATTTCAAGTAGTAAATTTATTGCTAAAATAGCTTCTGATATAAATAAACCAAACGGACAAAAAACAATTCCTCCAGAAGAAATAATAACCTTTTTAGAAGAACTGCCAATAAAAAAATTCTTTGGAATTGGAAAAGTTACTGCTGCAAAAATGTACAACCTTGGTATTTTTAAGGGAAGTGATTTAAAAGCTAAAAGTGAAGTTTTTTTAACTAAACATTTTAAAAGTTCAGGTTTACTCTATTACAGTATTGTTAGAGGAATTCACACCAGTAAAGTGAAGCCGAACCGAGAACGAAAATCTGTTGCCGCTGAACATACTTTTAAAACAAATCTAACTTCCGAAATTTTTATGATTGAGAAATTAGAACGCATTTCAGAAGAGCTAGAACAGCGTTTGCTAAAAGCTAAAGTTTCGGGGAAAACAGTTACTTTAAAAATTAAATATAGCGATTTTAAAACCCAGACACGCAGTAAAACGTTGCCGTATTTTATAAAAGAAAAAGGGATGTTGTTAAATACTGTTAAAGAGTTGCTTTACCAAGAGAAAGTGTTGAATTCTGTCCGTTTACTAGGTATTTCAGTTACTAATTTGAACATTCATTTTAAAAATAAACCAGAAAAACCGATAAACATTCAATTTAAATTTGAGTTTTAAAATTGTTTTTTATCAATCATAATTAAATATGAAGCTAATTTTAGTGCTCTATTTATTTTATATATGAATAATATCTAACTCTTTAATTAAAGGTTCGTTATTAAAACGAAGCAATAATTGAGCAATTGCAATGGTGTCTTTTTCGCAATAGGTTACAATACGTGTTATATTTTTTTCTTTGTAGTAAACATCTCCTACTTCACTGCCACTAATATCATCTTTAGGAGAGGGGATATTTAGTATAGATGTCAGTAACTTTAAAGAAGTATAATGTTTGTAATCACCAAATTTCCATAGTTCCATGGTGTCTAAATGTGGAATTTCCCAAGGTTTCTTACCAAATAAATTTAGTTTCTCTGGTAACTTAATTTGATGAATAATCATTCGTCTGGCAATATAAGGGAAGTCAAATTCTTTACCGTTATGGGCACATAGTAAATGTACTGGTTTGTTAAAGTGAAGATCTAGTAAGTTTTTAAAATCTTCTAAAATTTTAATTTCATCGCCAAAAAAAGAGGTGACTCTAAATTTTCGATCATTCGTTTTAAAATTAGTAAAATATCCTACTGAAATACATACAATTTTACCAAACTCCGCCCATATTCCAGCTCTTTCGTAGAACTCTTTGGGTGTTTGCTCTTCTTTACGTTGGTATTGAGTTTTTAAAGCAAAAAGTTCTTGTTTCTCTTCAGATAAATCGTTGTAAAACTCAGTTTCGGGTACGGTTTCTATATCTAAAAACAGAATGTTTTCAAAATTATTTTTAATATTCATAGCTTAATTTTAAGCCTAAATATAACAAAAAAAATCATTCCTTATATTGGAATGATTTAAATATATATTTTATTAGTAGTTGTTCTTAATTAATTAAAAGCTTTCTAACGGAGACTTTTTCATCTTCTTCAACTTGAACTAGATACAAACCTGTACTTAAATTTTCTAAGTTAATAACTTCATTAGAACGCACTGTTTTGTTATAAACTACACTTCCTAAAATTGAATAAATAACAACATTTTTGTCTAATGAATTTTTTGTTGTGATTGAAATTTTGCCATTTCTAGCAGGGTTTGGATAAATATTAAAATCTTCTATCTGATCTTTAGTTACGGAAAGAGATTTTTGCGCAGTAGGATTTCCTTGTGTTGGTGGAGCTACAGTCCATCCCATTGGTTTATTAGTTGCTGGATCTAAAACTCTTTGAATTGAATTTTCTCCAGTTGTACTAGCAATATGTTCAAAATTATTAAAGTTCTCAACACTACCATAACTTAAAGATTCAATTGCTTTTTTATCCTTGTGAAGAATAGCTCCTCCACCTTTAGTGTCAAAATATCTATTCTCTATAATATAAAAATCTCCTTTTTTAAGCTTCCCTTTTAAATATATACTTTCTATTCTATATCCATTACTATCATACAGAACTAAAGTCCAACCTTCTAATTGGGTATTTCCGTTTCCGTTCTCTCTATATGCAGCTAATTCAATAAATGGATTATTGCCTGTATAATTAATTTCAGAAATATAAACATTCTGACTAAAACCTGAAATTGTTATTAGTAAAACAATTAATGAAATGTATAATTTTGTCATGGGGATGAACAATTAAATTTGTTTTCAAATATCTTGCTTTATTGCCTGTATAACTGTGCTTTTAGATGTAACTTAGCCATCAGAAGTAAAAACTAAATAAATGGTTCGTTTCTATAAATAAATTGATAGAATTTAACCTTGTTTTTGTATGGTTTTACCATACTTTTGGTAGTGATTTTATAAATATTTGGTCGAAAAGCGCCTAAAGTAGACATTCCTTCTACTTTTTTTAATCAAGAATATAGGAATGCTAAAATTTCACTTTTATAAAATTTCTTTTAATTAATAATCAATTTTCGTGTAGCAATTTTTCCTTCTTCGTTTATCCTAACCATATAAGTTCCTTTGTTTAAATTTGAAATATTTATGGTTTCTTTATTGGTAACTTCTTTATTGTAAAGTTGTTGGCCTGTTATGTTGAAAATTTCAATGTGTTTATCTGCCCAATTATCTGAAGAAATATTAAGTTGTCCGTTTGAAACTGGATTTGGATACATTTTGAAACCTTCAATGTTGTTTTTAACTATTGATAAAGTTTCTCCAACGTTTAATGCATTAGGTGATTTTGGATTTAAACCAATCCAACCATTACCACTAATATATTGGTATGAATTAGGAGAAGTAGGACTATTTATTCCAAGAGGAATAATACCGCTAACTCCAGAAGGGTTAGTAAACCCATAAGAAGTATTGCCATATCTAACAGCATTAGTAACTACAGTACCATTTCTCAATACTATTAATCTACTTGCTCCAAAAATAATTGCAAAACTAGATAAACTAGAAATACCAGTTATAGAATAACTTTTAGCTGTATAAGGTGCTCCTGTAGGTAAATTATCCCCAGCTGTAAAACTTATGGAACCTTCGGAAGTTCCATTTTGATTATAAACCTCAATAGACCAGTTATTTAAGTTAAAATCTTCAGGGCCAGTTAGTTCAACTCCATCTGTAGTGTTAATTTCTGAAATAAAAATATTTTGCGAAAAACTTGTAATGGATATAATAAAAAGAGTAAATAAAATGTAATTTTTTTTCATTGGGTATGTACATTTTTTGATGTATCAAAAATCTCACTTTATTGTGTGATTTCTTTTTTTTTAGGATGTAACTTGACTAATAGTATAAATACGTGAATAAATGAAGCGTTTTTATGAATAAACGGGTATGGTAAAACCATATAAAAGCATGGTTTTACCTTGCTTTTGATCCTTGTTTTTTTGATTTTTTGTAAGTAAGTAACTTAAAAAAGTTATTTTTTATTGTAAAACGATAAGACTTAATGACAATTTTTTTATCTTAAATTTTTTAATCAACTACCAATTTGCGGGTAGCGATTTTCCCATCTTCTTCAATTCTTACAAAATAAATACCTTTTTTTAATTTAGAAATGTTTAAAGGTTCTAGATTTTGTATTTTTTTACTGTAAACTTGTTGACCTGTTAAAGCATAAAAAATTACTTGTTTATTTAAATTTTTACTTGAATAGAAATACAATAAACCATTAGAAACTGGATTTGGGTACATTGCAAAATTTTCTATTTGGTTTTTAATTACAGATAAACTAAAATCGTTAATTGAACCAGGAGTTCCTAAATCTCCAGTGCCATATACCGTTGTTGCTGCGCCCCAGTTTGATCCTAGGTTATTATCGGTGTAATTGTATGCGCCCAAACTTAATTCCATACTCGCTCCGGTTAGGTTAGGAAAAGTAGCTTCATTATATTCAACTCTATCAATTTCGGTTACACCACTTGTTAGAATAATTTCATCGCTAGTATTTGTTAGTTCATATCCTGAAAACTGGTAATCTGCTGTAAAACCTCCATTTAATAAAATATTAGCATCTCTTGCAAATACCGCATAGCCATTTGCTGGTACTATAACAGACGAGGCAATTGTATGTGTATCTGAACCAGCTTCTGAAATCACCCAACCCAACATATCAATGTCCGAAGCTGTAGTATTGTAAACTTCAAAATATTCTCCTTCGGCATCGTCAACTGCGTCTGGATCTGGCATAATTTCAGTAATTATTATAGAGCCTGCATTTGGGGAAACAATACCAGATAGCAAATTGCTTTTGCTTACAGCATCTGTGCTAGTACAAATAACATTTTCATTGTAACTTCCAATAGTTAATCCAGATTTTAAACGTACATAAAGTGTAGTTGGTGAAATTGAAGTTCCTGCTCCTTTTATTAGTGTAATAGTTGAGCTAAAAACGCCTCCAGAAGTTTCTGAAATTTCAAAATTAGCGGGTGCAGTAATACTAATATTTCCTGTTAAATTAGTTCCAGAAACAATAAACCCTCCTTCAGTTGAAGGTCCTGAGTCAACTTCATAATCTAAATCTGAAATTAAATAATTGTTACTTATTATAGCTGGAGCAATTGAAAAAGTTTGATTATTATTTCTAGAGTCCTGCGTTGATGTTGCGGCAGATGCCCAAGAAAAATCGTTGTAATAAACACCAGTTCCTGTTAATTGCAGCGAGTGACCTAAAGGCACTGTATTATCTTCTGTAACACCAATATCAGTTGATGTTAGTCCATTGGCAGTGCCATCTGCAGCGGTAATGATACCTTTATAACTTAAAAATTGGATTACATTTCCTAAAGGATCAATTAAAGCAATTCCATCGGGGCCGTCTTGTATTCCTGATTTTAAAAACCAAATTGCTCCCCTACTATTTTCAAGATTTGGAATTATACCAGATAAGCTCTTGGTAGCATAAACCAAAGAGTTATTACCATTGTAAAATTCAATATTCCAACCATTTAAATCAGTTCCGCTTGGACCTGCTATTTCAACTCCTTCATTACTTGCTGTTCCGTTATTACCATAATGAATCTCGTTAATAAAAACATCTGTTTGCCCAAAAGAAAGTGTAACCATAAAGATGGCTACAACTAAAAAATAAAAGTTTTTCATAGCGATTTTTTTTGTAGTTGTCTTTAAAAATAAAAAAAAATTTTTAATAAATAGTTAAAAATTAGGGATTTAATTATAAATTAATGGTGAAAATTAATTTAATGTAAGTTTAATGTTAGCTTAATGTTATACTTTAAATTACTTTGTTGTGAATGTTTTAAAATTGTAATTAATGATTACTTTTGAATGTTTTTTACTATTAAACTTGTAAAAAATTATGGATAAAGCATTCTAAAAAGTTTAAAATTCAATTAAATTATAAATAACGAACAGTATAAAATCGTTAAAAAATAATAGAGACACATGAAAAAAGCAGCTATAAAAATTCTTTTAGTTGATGATGAACCTGATATTCTAGAAATTGTATCTTACAATTTAAAGAACGAAGGTTATAAAGTTTATACCGCTAAAAATGGAATAGAGGCAATAGCTTCGGCTAAACTAAATAATCCGCATTTAATAATTTTAGACATTATGATGCCAGAAATGGATGGTATAGAAGCCTGTGAAAAAATTAGAGCAACTAAAGGTCTAGAAAATGTACTAATTACTTTTTTTACTGCACGTGGTGAAGATTATTCGCAAGTAGCTGGTTTTAATGTTGGTGCAGATGATTATATTACAAAACCTATTAAGCCTAAAGTACTTATTAGTAAAATTAAAGCATTATTAAGAAGGGTAAATGAGGTGCAAAATGTTTCTTCTAATAATGTAAAAGTTGGTGAAATTATTATTGATAGAGAAGAATATGTTATTATTAAAGATGGAGAAAAACTATCGTTACCAAAAAAGGAATTTGAGTTATTCGCTCTGTTAGCATCAAAACCAGAAAAAGTATTTAAACGTGATGATATTTTAGATAAAGTTTGGGGAAATGAAGTTGTTGTTGGTGGTAGAACTATTGATGTACATATTAGAAAATTACGCGAAAAAATAGGTGATGAGTACTTTAAAACGGTAAAAGGTGTAGGTTATAAATTTGTTGTTAATGAAGATTAAAAGAACATATTCATTCGCATTTTGGACTACCTTATTTATAACCTTATTTATTCTTGGAGTATTATTAGTTACTGCATATATATTTTTGGATATACATTTAAATATAAAATACTTAGTTCCTTTTGTGGGTCTAATTTTTATATTTAATTTTTTAATTATTCAATATAGATTAGAGAAATTTATTTATACACGTATTAAAAAAATATACGATCGGGTTTCGGTTCTAGACCGTTCCGATTTTAATAAAACTGTAATCACATCAGATATTGATGCTCTTTCTAGAGAAGTTCAGAAATTTGCTGAATTTAAACAACAGCAAATTGCTAATTTACATTTACGAGAAAATTATAGAAGAGATTTTTTAGGAAATGTATCTCACGAATTAAAAACACCACTATTTACTGTACAAGGCTATTTATTAACATTAGCTGATGGCGCTATGGATGATAAAAAAATTAGTAAAAAATACCTTAAACGCGCTAATAAGGGTGTTGAAAGGCTTATTTCAATTGTTAAGGATTTAGATTTAATTTCGAAATTAGAATCGGCCGATTTGGTTTTAAACAAGCAACCATTTAATATTTTAGAATTAGTGCAAGAAGTATTTGAATTGCTAGAAATGAAAGCCAAAAAAAGGAATGTTTCAATGCATTTTAATAAACATTATATTTTCCCTATAATGGTTATTGCAGATGTTGAAAAAATAGAACAAGTACTTACCAATTTAATTGTAAATGCTATAAAATATGCCAAAAAAAATGGCACTATTATGGTAAGTGTTGAAAAAATGGATGCTAAAGTGTTGGTAAAAGTTATAGATGATGGTGAAGGAATTAAAGAAGAGTATTTACCAAGACTTTTTGAACGTTTTTATAGAGTTGATCAAAGCCGCTCTAGAGATCAAGGTGGTTCAGGATTAGGACTTTCTATTGTTAAGCATATATTAGAATCGCACAACGAGCAAATTTTTGTAAAAAGTGAATTCGGTAAAGGTTCAGAGTTTTCATTTACGCTCGAAAAGATGAAAGTTACTTAAATTAAATTTGGATTTGGTTTTTTTAAATCCTGTATAATTTACAATTTCATTGAGTTTTTCTAATGAGAAATCCTGCTGATTTGAAAAAGGCGCAATTAATTTATCTTTTAATGTTTTTGCTAAATATTCTTGCTCAAATTGACCAGGAGTAGGAATAAAAAAAGCTTTTTTACCCAAAACTGCCAAATCCATTATGGATGAATACCCAGAACGAGCAATAACAATTTCACTTTCATTTAGAGCTTTTTCAAGAGCATCTTTTAGCAAATAATTTCTAATTTTAATATTTCTTGATTGCCCAATAGTCAAGTTTGAAGTTTCTAATTTTAAGTTGTTTTCTATAGTTCCTCTTACAAAAAGCACTTTCCCTTGATAGTTTTTAAGTTCCAAGAACAGTTTATTTTCTAATAAAGTCCGTTGTGGTTCTGGTCCAGAAAGCACTATTAATAGGTTGTATTTATTAGTACATTTTACGGGTTTAAATCTGCTTAAAATTCCAAGATATTTTAAATTAAAATCTGTTGTTTCTAGGCGCCCTAAATCTCCTGAAAAATTAAGCTCATTTTCAAAATCTGGAACCCAACATTCATTAAAATTTTTAATAATTTTTTGATGTGTTTTTGAAGTAATTCCTGTTGTTTTTCCAGACAAAACAGTTAACTGATGTGTAATATAAACAGCTGGTATATTGGAATTGTAAACGCCAAATCTATTGTCAGAAATACTTCCAACAATACCTTCTTTTTTAATAATTTGAGCTACTATTTTGTGTTCTTTTTTTACTGCCGCAATAACAGATGGAATACTTAAAAGCAGCTTAAATTTTAAATTCTTGCCGCTTTTAGAGTATTTTATATTGTAAGAAGGTAATGCATAACTTTTTAATAAAGGAAATTCTTTTTGAAGCAATACTAAAGCATTGCCATCACTTGCTAAAATAGGTTCGTAATTAGCCTCTATTAATGCATTTATTATTGGAATACAACGTGTTGCGTGCCCTAAGCCCCAATTTAATGGTGCAACAAGAATTTTTTTTTACAAGTCAAAACCAATATCTTTTCTAAAATTCATACCATCAAAACATAGTTTGTCAATATTTTTATAGGATTGTTTTAAAGCTTCATTAAAATTAGTTCCGTATGATGTAATTGCAAGTACTCTTCCACCGTTTGTAACAACTTTTTCATCTTTAATAGTAGTTCCTGCGTGAAAAGGGATAGAATTTTCGATAGAATTTAAACCAAAAATTTCTTTTCCTTTTTCGTAAGCCTCTGGATATCCGCCAGAAACTAACATAACTGTACACGCACTTTCTTTTTTAAATTCAATGGTTTTAGTATGTAATTCTTTATTTCCTGCAGCTATTAAAAGATCTAAAAAATCACTATTAATTCGTGGAATTACAACTTCACTTTCCGGATCTCCCATTCGGCAATTGTATTCAATTACTTTAACTTCTCCTTTGTCTAAAATCAATCCAATAAATACAAAACCAATATAATTAATAGCATCTTTTTGAAACCCATTAATTGTTGGTTTAATAACCTGAGTTTCTATTTTTTCCATTAATTCTTCAGTTAAAAATGGTACTGGCGAAACAGCTCCCATTCCTCCGGTATTTAAACCTTTATCTCCTTCGCCAATTCTTTTATAATCTTTTGCGCTAGGTAAAGTAACATAACTTTTTCCATCTGTTAGTACAAAACAGCTAAGTTCTATTCCTGTTAAAAACTCTTCAATAACTACTTTATTACTTGCTTCTCCAAACTTTTTGTTGGCTAACATTTCTGTTAGTTCGTCTTTGGCTTCTTGTAAATCGTTTAAAATTAACACGCCTTTTCCGGCAGCTAAACCATCAGCTTTTAAAACATAAGGAGCTGTTAAGGTTTCTAAAAACGCATATCCTTCATCTAAATTATTAGCTGTAAAACTTTTGTAAGCAGCTGTTGGAATATTATGTCTGTACATAAATTCTTTTGCAAATTCTTTACTTCCTTCTAGTTGTGCAGCGTATTTTTGGGGCCCAATTACCGGAATGTTTTTTAATTCAGTGTCATTTAAAAAGAAATCGTGAATTCCTTTAACTAAAGGATCTTCTGGACCTACAATAACCAGTTTAATTTGATGTTCTAAAACAGCCTTTTTTACAGCTTCAAAATCAGTTTGATTAATATTTAAATTACTACCTACGTCCTTTGTTCCAGCATTTCCTGGAGCAATAAACAGCTTATTTAATAAGTTGCTTTGTGCTATTTTCCATGCTATTGCGTGTTCTCTTCCTCCTGATCCAAGTATTAATACGTTCATTTGTAAATTTATTTTTAAGCTATTTATAGTGTTGAATTAAAAAATTTGTTCTAATATTTTTTGAGTAATAACATATGTTGGTAATACTCCGGTTGTCCCTAAACCTCCTGAAGCTAAGGTGCTTCCTGTTTCTAAAGGATTATCTGAAGCATAATATGCATACCTAACTTTTACTTTTTTTGAAATATTTCCTCTAATTTTTGAAGCTGCCTGAATTGCTTTTTGATAGTGAGCGCCTTCCATTTCAAGACCTGTAACTTTCCAGGTAGAATCGTGAAAGAATTTTAAAATATCTTTATTTTGAAGCGATGTACCTAAAACAGTTACCATTGCTCCTGTATAAACATTTACACCACAGTCTTCAAATTGGTTCTTTTTAAGTTGATTTTTAAACGGATAATTATCCGCTGTTCCTTCAAAAATATGTGAAGATGGAATCATAATATCACCTTTTCCACCTTCTAAAATTCCTGCTTTACCCATTATAGAAACAGAGTCTACATTTAAATGGTGTTTTTTGCCTTTACTGTCTTTATAAGGTTTTAAGAGCTCATCCATTGTTTCGTAAGCCTGTTCACCAAATGCATAATCCATTACAATAATAACAGGTTTTTCGTCTTCAATTAAGCTATGTTCTAGTGTATATTGTGTTTTAGAAATATCAATTTTTTCGGTATCAATTACTTGTACATTAATATTGGTTCCAAAAGTGTCTTTAATGTAAAATAGTCCATTGTCACCTGCAAATTCTTTTACTTGATGACGTAAATCTTCATTTTCATCTTTGCTTAGCAATTGAAATAAAGAAATTAAGTCATTATCTTTAATTTGTTTTGGTAAAACAATTGGCGCATAAATAGAATTCATTACACTGTGCATATTTGCACTTATTATATGAATTGGTCTTTTTAGCAAATCGTTTTCTTCTAATACTTTTTTAATATTAGTTGCCCAAATTTCACCAAAAATATGATGTCCAATGCGTTCGCGTAAAACGGGGCTAAAGTTAATTTCTCTTTTTAGGTTATGTACTCTTTCATTAATTGCCAATTTTCCTAACCAATAAATAATTTGAAAAAACCTATCAGGATTATCTTTAACACTTAAAATTAGGTACACACTTAACGCTTCTTCAAAAGTTCTACCTAAAATGCTTGCTAAATGTGCCAGCATTATATCGCGATCGTCTCCATTTATTTTTTTATTATGAAGCACTACATCTTCTAATTTATTCCATTCTCGTATTGTTTTAGTGCCATTATCAATTAGAACTTTATTTGCAATTTTATGAGATTCAACAAATAGAAATGTTAAGTGTGTTAGAATATCATAGATTTCAGATCTTCCTCTTGTAACCTCAATATTCATTTGGTCTTTATCTATTCTAAAGCAATTTCTTCTTCTTTTTGGTGGAATAATTGCCTTAAAATGCGATTTTGAATAGCCTTCATCTGATGTTAAATTAATAAATCTACATTCTTCAATTCCTGTTGGAAGCCTCTCAATAACATAAATTAATCCATTTAATTCTACTTTTTCTTCAGCAATTGATCCATAAATTTCTGGACGTAATAAAAGTAAAGATTCTCGCAAAGCATCACCTGAAATTCCCATTGGTTTGTAAAAACCTCTACTAAATAAATGGCGCATAGAAATGTATAAACGTTCTATAGCATTGGAAGATTCTTGTGCTCTAGTTCTATTGTGAATTTTTGCTTGTGTCATACTTTTATATTTGAAGTGCAAAGATACATATCTCTGTTGAATTGTTAATTTGTTGAATTATCGAATCGTTTTTATTTTAAAAGGCTCTCATATTCTGAAACATTATTTAAAATGGTTGTTGCTTTTAAAATGGTAGAATCAAATACAGATTTTTGTTGGTAAACACCTTCTATATAATAATAGCGTTTTACAATTTCTTCGGTTAATTTGTCTATAATTTCTACTTTGTTTTTCTCTAATTCATTTAATTTTTCTGAATGAATAGCTTCCAATAAATCAGTATATTTTTTTGCTAAGTTTTTGTCTAAATTTTCTGAAGTAGCTTTTTCAAGTGCTTTGTTAAATTTAGTTTCAGTTTCAGTTTCAAAATCACTCTGGTTTTTACTCAAATATTTTAATAACGAATAAAAATCATCTTCTTTTAAATTAAATTTTGATGGTTCTAAAATTGTAGAGTTGTTATAAAAATAGTTGGTAGCATAGTTAAAAAACGCATCTGAATTTAGTAATATTTCTGTTGTTTTTGTGGTGGTGGGTTTTTTAATTTCAACATCTGGTAAAATTCCACCACCGCCATATACAGTTCTTCCTTTTTCTGTGGTGTAAGTTTCTCTTCCGGCATCGGAAAATTTTGGAATATTTCCCTTATCGTCTCTATTTGTATAATCTAGTTCTTGAATACATCTTCCGCTAGGTGTATAATATTTTGAAATTGTTAATTTCATTTGTGTGCCATAAGATAATGGTTTGTAGCGTTGCACTAAACCTTTGCCAAAAGAACGTTCGCCAAGCACTACAGCTCTGTCATAATCTTGTAAAGCTCCTGCTAAAATTTCTGAAGCCGAAGCAGAACGGTTATTGATTAAGATTGTTAATGGAATTTCTAAATCTATAGGTTCGTTTCTGGTTTTATAAGTTGCACTTTCTTTCTTAGTTTTAGCTTTTGTGGTAACTATAATTTTATCTTTTGGTATAAAAAAGTTAACTATTGATACAGCTTCATTTAATAAACCTCCAGGATTGCTTCTAACATCGATAATTAGTTTTTTCATACCTTCTTCTTTTAATTGTAAGAAGGCTGCTTTTACTTCTTCAGCTGCTTTTTCATTAAATTTTACAAACGAAATATAACCAATTTCAGCGTCAATCATTGTATAAAATGGTACTGCTTTTTGTGTAATTTTTTTTCGGGTTATTTCAATATCTAATGTTTTATTTTGACGTTCAATTTTAAGTGTTACTTTAGTGTTAGGCAATCCGTTTAAGACACTCGAAATACCACTTTCTTCAAAATCTTTAACCTCAAGATCTCCAATTTTCAAAATTTTATCTCCAGGTTTTAATCCAGCTTTTTCTGCAGGTGAATTTTTTAATATTTCTCTAATAGTTACTGTTTTGTTTTTAAATTGTGAAATAGCTCCAATTCCTCCATATTCTCCTGTAGCTCTAATTCTAGCATCTTCAACACCTTGTTCATCGTAAAATCTTGTGTAAGGATCTAGATTGCCAAGCATGTAATTAATAGATTTGGTAGTTAATTCACCAGGATTAACTTCATCTATATAATACATATTTAGTTCTTTAAACATGGTTGTGTAAATATCTATTTGTTTTGCTATTTCAAAAAAATCTGATTGAAATCCAGCGGAAATAGCAACAGTAATAGTTACAAAAACAGCAAGTATCCATTTTTTAATCTTAGTTTTCATGTGTCTATTTTTTTTTAGAGATCATACTTCGACTTCGCTCAGCACATGCATGCTGTTCGCTATTAGCCGTGTTATTGGGTGGTAAACCTTTTAGCATGCTCGTTTCATTTTCCTTAATTTTTGTGTCGAATTTTAAGATTACCTTTTTTATAGATAACTCTAAATCAACATAATTTATTTCTTTTTTTGCCATATAAATAAACATAAAAATATACTGTTCATTTAAATTTTTTGTAAAAGAATGTTTATTTTTTCTGTAAACTTCACGTATTAACCTTTTAATTCTATTGCGATTAACTGCTAATTTTACATTTCTTTTTGGTACAGAAAAACCTGCTTTTATAGGAAATTCTGCACCATGGTTTATTGGTAAATAAATCAATCTAAAAGGAAATGCTTTTACGTGATTTCCTTCAGCAAATAGTTGCTCAATTAATTTCTTACTTTTTAACTTTTCTTCTTTTCCTAATGTGTATTGCATAAATAATAGTTGTTAAAGTGCTTATAATTTGGAGTAACCATAATTTAAATAACTTAAGTATATTTAAAACTTTATGCGCTCCAAAATCAATTCACTTTAAGTATTTTAGATAATAACACAAATGTAATGAATAAAAGATTTTAAAAAATTAAATTGAAAAGACTTTAATTACTAAATTTGTGTAACAACCATAATATTAAAAGAATGTCACAAGATTTATTTCAAGCACCGGATTATTATCAGTTAGATGCATTATTAACCGAAGAACATTTATTAGTTAGAGGTGCAGCTAGAGAATGGGTAAAACGTTCGGTTTCTCCAATTATTGAAGAAGCTGCTCAAGAAGCAAAATTTCCAACTTCAATAATTACTGGTTTAGCAGAAATTGGGGCTTTTGGACCTTATATTCCTGAAGAATATGGCGGAGCTGGTCTAGATCAAATGAGTTATGGTTTAATTATGCAAGAAATTGAACGTGGCGATTCTGGAGTTAGATCTACAGCATCTGTGCAATCTTCGTTGGTGATGTATCCTATTTGGAAATATGGATCTGAAGCGCAACGCAAAAAGTACTTGCCAAAATTAGCTACAGGAGAAATTATGGGTTGTTTTGGTCTAACGGAACCAAATCATGGTTCGAATCCAGGTGGAATGGAAACCAAAATTAAAGATATGGGCGACCATTTTTTATTGAATGGAGCAAAAATGTGGATTTCAAATGCGCCTTTTGCAGATATTGCTGTTGTTTGGGCTAAAAATGAAGAAGGCCGTATAAAGGGGTTAATTGTTGAACGTGGTATGGAAGGATTCACAACTCCAGAAACGCATAATAAATGGAGTTTAAGAGCATCATCAACGGGAGAATTAATTTTTGATAATGTTAAAATTCCAAAAGAAAATATATTACCAAATAAAGATGGTTTAGGTGCGCCACTTGGTTGCCTAGATTCTGCACGATATGGAATAGCTTGGGGAGCAATAGGTGCAGCAATGGATTGTTACGATACAGCTTTACGCTATGCAAAGGAGCGTGTACAGTTTGATAAACCAATTGCGGCAACGCAATTGCAGCAAAAAAAATTAGCTGAAATGATAACTGAAATCACTAAAGCTCAATTGTTAACATGGCGTTTAGGAACTTTAAAAAATGAAAATAAAGCAACTTCAGCCCAAATATCTATGGCAAAACGTAATAATGTTGAAATGGCTCTAAATATTGCTAGAGAAGCACGTCAAGTTCTAGGAGCTATGGGAATTACAGGGGAATATTCTATTATGCGCCACATGATGAATTTAGAAAGTGTAATTACCTATGAAGGCACACACGATATTCATTTATTAATTACGGGATTAGATATTACTGGACATCAGGCTTTTAAGTAGAAAACGTTTGCTTAAGCAAAAATTGCTTTTAACTCAGTAGCTTCACTAGGTTTCATTTTTCCAGAAAGAATTAAACTTAATTGTTTTCTTCTTAATGCACCTTCAAAACGTTCTTTTTCAAGTACTGTTTCAGGTTGTATTTGAGGAACACTTACAGGTGTTCCAGTTGTATCAACTGCAACAAATGTATAAATACCCTCATTTACTTTAGAACGTTCTTGAGATTCTCGGTCTTCAATCCAAACATCTACATAAATTTCCATTGAAGATTTAAAAGCGCGAGAAACTTTTGCTTCTATGGTTACAACACTTCCTACAGGTACAGCTTTGTTAAATGCCACATGATTTACAGATGCAGTAACTACAATTCTTCTAGAATGTCTACGTGCGGCAATACTGCAGGCTCTGTCCATTCTAGCCAATAATTCACCTCCAAAAAGGTTTCCTAACGGATTGGTTTCGCCAGGTAAAACAATATCTGTAAGTATAGTTAATGATTCTTTCGGTGCTTTAGTCATGCCTTTAAAATTTTGGCAAAGATAAAGTTATTTTATTAAAAAAAAGAGATTGTGAATTTTAGGCTTTTAATACTCTTTTACTAATAACCAAGCATCTTTAGAAATGCTTTTTTTAATCTTATTTAAGGTGTTAATAGCTTCATTTTTAGAATTGGTGCTCATATATGAAACCTGAGTTAAATTCCATTTATTAACACCTAAAATTTTAGCATTATACCCTTTTTTAATCAATTCGTTTAGCTTTTTTTCTGCATTTATAGGCTCTCTAAATGCTCCTGCAACAATATGGTAGTTATAGGTTTGTTTTGTAACATTTAAAGTAATAGCAGGCAATGGATTAGAAATAACAAAAGTTGCTTCTTGTATGGATTTTTCAACTTTTTGCTGTTGTTGTTCAGCTTCTAAAACTAAGTTATTGTATTTAGTTTTTTGGTATTCATTCCAACTTAGTGTTCCTATAGCAAAAAGAATAGCAGCACTTGCAGCATATTTAATAAAAGCAGGCGTTTTTCTTGTAGATTCTTTAGTTGGTAAAACTGGAGCAATTGTCTCTAATTGTTTTACCTTTTGTTGGTATTCTATACGTTTTATAGCGGGTGAATTGTAAGAACTCAATCCAAAAGATGCCGTTAAATAATTAATGGTATTAGCAGGTTCAAAAATATAGTTACCATTAGCGTTTACGGTAAAAGTTCCAATATTTTCAATCGAAAGTTCTTCATTTTTTAATGTCTTCTCCCAAGAATCAACTTCTTTATTAATATAATCTAACGCTTTTGAAAATGAAATATTTTTAGATGAAGCAATGTAATTTGCTAATAAACCATCGTTATTTTTCAAATTCGCATTAAAAGTTAATTGTTTAGAAGGTGCATAAAATGTATGTGTAAAATGGTTCACTTTTGCAGAAATTTCGTTGCTAACAAAACCCCCAAAATTTGGAACAATTACACATTCATACCTGTATAATAAATCGCTTATGTATGTTGCTAAAGTCATTAAAACAAATATAACAGAAAACTGTCTTAAAAATATAGCAGGTGATTAATTTTTATTAACAAAAATTTTATATATTGAATTTCAAATTGTTAAAAGATGCTTGAGGAAGATTTACTGTATATTTTAGCCTTGCAACGCGCAAAAGGGATTGGAGATATTAACGCAAAAAAGTTAATATCGCATTGTGGAAGTGCAAGAAATGTGCTAAAAGAAAAGAAACAAATACTTCAAAAAATTAATGGAATAGGTGCTTCTACTATTAGACATTTGTTTGATAAAGATAATTTAACTGCAGCTGAGATTGAGTTAAAATACATTCAAAAAAATAAGGTTGAAACTTTTTATTTTGAAGATAAAAAGTATCCTGAAAGATTAAAACACTGTATTGATGCTCCAATTTTAATGTTTAAAGAAGGAAATTTTAATCTTAACAAAAAACCAATAATTAGTATTGTTGGTACTAGAAATATTACAAGTTATGGACGTGATTTTTGCGAAAGATTAATTTCAGATTTAAAATCGTATAATCCAATAATTGTTAGTGGATTTGCATATGGAGTTGATATTTGCGCACACAAAGCTGCCTTAAAAAACGAATTACAAACTATTGCAGTATTGGCACATGGTTTTGAAGAAATGTATCCGAAATCTCATAAAAAATATGTTGCTGAAATAAATAAAAATGGTGGATTTATCACCGATTTTTGGCATAACGATGCTTTACAACGTGAAAATTTTTTAAAAAGAAATAGAATTGTAGCAGGTATTTCTGAAGCTACAATTATTATCGAATCTGCCGAAAAAGGAGGCTCTTTAGTAACTGCCGATATTGCAAATTCTTACAGTAGAGATGTGTTCGCCGTTCCTGGAAGAAATACCGATAATTTTAGCAAAGGTTGCAACGATTTAATAAAAAGAAATAAAGCTGCAATTTTAACTTCAGCAAACGATTTGGTTGAAATGTTAAATTGGGATTTGGAAACTAAAGAAACTATTGTGCAAAAGCAATTGTTTATTGAGCTCGATGCAACGGAACAAATGGTGTACAATTTTTTGCTTAAAGAAGGAAAAGAGTTGTTAGATATCATTTCGTTAAATTGTAAGTTGCCAGTTTATAAAACAGTAACAGTTTTATTTAATCTTGAAATGAAAGGTGTTGTAAAGCCATTACCAGGAAAAATGTATGAGGCTATTTAACAATTTCTTTAGGTTTGTTTAAATGGTGTTTCTTCATTAATTCTTACTTTTGCGGCTTATAAAATTAATATGATTGAAATACCAAATAACGTAAAAGGACTTATTTTTGATTTAGACGGAACCATTGCAAATACCATGCAAAATCATTTTTTATCTTGGAGGGAAGCTGTATCACCTTTCGGAATAGAATTTAGTGCAGAATTGTTTAAATCTCTAACAGGAAAACCAAGAGAAGCAACAATTTTAAAATTGAACGAACTGTTTGGAACTAAAATGGATCCAGCTGCTGTTGGAAAAGTAAAAGGAGATACTTTTAAAAAAATGGTACATCAAACACAAGAAATTTCTATTGTAGCAGATGTTGTTAGAAAATACCACAACGTTTTACCAATGTCTATTGGAACAGGAAGCACTAAAAATGGTGCTAAAAAAACATTAGAAGTAATTGAAATGTCTCATTTTTTTGATATTGTTATTACTGCAAATGATATTAAAAACCCAAAACCACATCCAGAAACTTTTTTAAAATGTGCAGCATTAATGCAAATTAATCCTAAAGATTGTATTGTTTTTGAAGATGGGATTTTAGGAATGCAAGCCGCAGAAACTGCTGGAATGCAGGTTGTTGATGTTAACCAGTATTTTAAAATGGAGTTTAGTGTTTAAAAGTAGCAATTGCAGCTTCAGCACAGCGTTCTCCATCCATTGCAGCAGAAACAATACCGCCAGCATATCCACCTCCTTCTCCACAAGGAAACAAGCCTTGTAATTCAGGATGTTCTAAAGTATCTTTTCGAGGAATATTTACAGGTGATGAAGTTCTAGATTCTACACCTATTACATTTGCTTCTGCTGTATAATAGCCGTGCATTTTTCTGCCAAACTCAGCAAACCCTTTGCGTAATCTTCCACCAATTTGTTTTGGTAAGATAGAATGTAAAGTAGTCGATTTTAATCCAGGTTGATAAGAAGTTGGGTTTAAAGTGTCTGATAATCTTCCTTCAACAAAATCGGTTAAACGTTGCGCTGGGGCAGTTTGTGTTTTTCCGCCAGCAACCCATGCCAATTTTTCTAAATCTTTTTGAAACTCTAATCCTTTTAATTCACCAAACTGTTGGTATTTATGTAAATCTTTTTCAGCATTAATTTCAACAACAATACCTGAATTGGCAAATAAATTATTTCTTTTTGAAGGTGACATTCCATTCACAACAACTTCTCCATTTGCAGTAGCTGCAGGCACAATAAATCCGCCCGGACACATACAAAACGAATATACACCTCTTCCGTTTACTTGATGCACTAAACTATAAGATGCAGCGGGTAATAATTCATCTCTTTTTCCCTTACAATGGTATTGAATGGAATCGATAATTTCTTGTGGGTGTTCTACACGAACTCCCATTGCAAAAGATTTAGATTTTATAGAAACATCCTTTCTTTTTAGTAAATAATAAATATCTCTGGCTGAATGTCCTGTTGCTAAAATTACAGCATTTACATCCATTTCATTACCATTTTGAAGCTGAATGGCTTTTAATTTATGGTCTTTTATTATAAAATCTACAACACGACTTTCAAAATGAATTTCGCCACCAAATTTTAAAATAGTTTCTCTAATATTTTTAACAACCTTTGGTAATTTATTAGTTCCAATATGTGGATGTGCATCTACCAAAATTTGATCGGTAGCTCCGTGGTATACAAGGTTTTCAAAAATTCTTCTAACATCGCCACGTTTTAAACTTCGGGTGTATAATTTTCCGTCGGAATAGGTTCCTGCACCACCTTCACCAAAACAGTAATTAGAATCTTCATCAACCAAATGAAACTGATTTATAGCACGTAAATCGCGCCTTCTATCGCGTACATTTTTTCCACGCTCTAAAACAATTGGTTTAAAGCCTAATTCAATACAACGCAAAGCGGCATACATTCCAGCAGGACCAAAACCAATAATATGAATTTCTTTTGCGGAAGAAATATCTTTATAATTAAAAGTATACTCTGAAGTTTCAGGTTGAGGTTCGTTAATATAAACAGCCAATTTATAATTGAAGATAATTGCTGCTTTTCTGGCATCAATAGATTTTCGTAACACTTTTACAGAATTAATAGTATTACTATCAATTTTTAACTGTTGCGCAGCCTTTTTTTTAAGAATACCTTCTTGGGTGGTTTCTTTAATTGGTACTCTAATTTGAATTTCTTTAACCATTGCAGCAAAATTAGTTAAAAATAATTCAATTTTGAATTAAGATTTTTTGCTCTTTAAACGTATTGAAAAGTATGGCCAGGTGATTTTGATAAAAAATATAGATACTATTTAGAAGATTACTGCCCTAGCAGGATGACAGATGATATTATTTTTTTGCGTTGTTATACCTGCGGAGGTAGTTATCTATACATAGTTTTTAAAAATTCTTATGGGTTTTGTTTTTGTTATTTATGGTTAGTATAGATTCCTGTTTTCACAGTAATGACAAGGCATTTCGCTAAAATGGATTCATGTTTTTATTCAACAGGTTCGCAGTAAGGACAAAACGCAACACAGAATTACAGATTTATTAAAAGAAGCTACCTTCTAATTAAACTAAAATGTCCTTGTCTACTTCGCGTTTTTCCAGTTTTATCTTTCAATTCTACAGTAAACCAATAATCTGTTGAAGGTAATTCTTTGCCATTGTATAAACCATTCCATCCTTCAATAGTTGGATTTATTTGTGCAACTAATTTCCCAAATCTATCAAAAATATTGAGTGAAGAAGTTGGGTAAAAATCGTTACTTATTCCAATAATATTCCAAGTATCGTTAAAACCATCGTTATTTGGCGTAAAGAATTTTGGGTAGCCTATAATTGAAATTTCTAAGGCTGTTGTTCCGCAATTATCGGTATCTCTAACATACAAAATATGAATTCCTGCAGGAACATTATCAAAGAAAGGTTCATCTTGAAATGGACCAAATTCGTCGTTTAAAGAATATTCATAATCATCATCTCCTAAATTATTATTTGTATCATTTATTGTAATTGTATTGTTACTGGAATCATCAATAATTGTTACATCATCTAAATCTATATCTGCAACGTCAGATTTTTCAACAAAGATGGTGCGAGGTAAAGATTCGCAGCCCAAATTAGAAGTTGCAATAACGGTAAAATAACCTCCTTTAAAAGTAGCATAAGAAGCGGCGTTGCTTAAAAGAGTTCCATTGCTATCAAACCATTGATAGGTGTAATTATCTTTTGGATTTAAAGGTTCTAAAACTGTTGGCGGAATATTTAAACATAATATTTGTTCTGGTAAAACCTCAAAACTTGGCAGCGGATTTACAACAAAATTTAAGTTTGTTGAAACACTACAAGTTGTATTTAACGGATTTTGAATTATAACTCTTACAGTTTGTGTTGCAGTAAAAAACGGATTTGGTAACGGACTTGGTAGTGGATTGTTATTAGCATCAAAATAAAAAACTTGCATAGTTGTTTGTCCGCCTAATAAACTTGCTTCTATATTTGAAGTATCAAAATATGAAAATCCATCTGTGGTATCTTCTCCATCATCGCAAAGTGGCTCTATTGTTACAGGATAAACTTCTGGAGCATCATCTACAATAAATTGTAAGGTTGTTTCATCAAAACAAGCAGGATTTATAGTAGAATCATTGTTTTCAACTTTTATAGTTATTGCCTGACTTTTTGTTAAAAACGGATTTGGTAACGGACTTGGAAGTGGATTTCCATTTTCATCAAAATAACTAATTTTAATATCGGTTTGTCCATTTCTAATAGTTTCATCTATTGTGGAAACATCAAAAGGAAAAAGGCCATCTTGGCCATTATCGCACCTACGTTCAATTGTAACTGGATTTGCAACTGGAAGTTTTTCAACGTGTAAAGTAATTACGTGGTTTAAACCCAAACAAGCGTTTACATCGTCACTATCAATTCTAATATATATTTTTTGTTCCCAGGGAGTTGTGTTTTTATAGTTTGAAATATCTGGAATAGCATTTATTTCGGACAATGCATCTTCTAAATTTTCAAAATAACTAATTCTTACTTCTTGTGAAGAAAACACAGGTTTTGTTGCAATTAACTGCTGTGTTGCATCACTAAAATTAAAAAAAGTTCGTCCATCTTGATTGTTTGAAGGTTGCTCCTCACATAAAAAATAATCTAAATGAAAATCGTTTGGAATTTGAGTTGCACCAACTTTTAAATTGATTTTTGCATTGCGTTCACAGTTGTTAGCGGTTTTAACTTTTACATAAACAACACTATTAATAATACTCGGATTTTTATAAACAATTGGATTTATAATTTTATCTGAATATCCTGAATCTTTATAAAATTCAAAAGTTTCGTATTGATAATTTTCTGAAATTAATTCATTGGCTTCATTTAAATTAAAAATGCTAAATCCATCGTTAGTTTCGTCGTTATCGCATTGTTCTAAAATTACTTCTGAAGTTTTTAAAACAGGCAGCCTATATACTTCAATTTGAAATGATCCTGAAACGCTACATTTGTTTAAATTATTATTTTTAATGTTAAAGTATATTGTTTGTGGACTGCCAATTATTGTATTTTTATACTTTGAAGGATTTGAAATTGGGTTGCTCAAAGCTATATCTGAAAAATAATAAATAGTATAATTAGCAGGATTTTTTCCATTTAAAATTGAAGATGCTCTTTCGGTTAAATCGAAATATTCAATGCCATCTGTATCAGTTCCATAAGTTCCTGAATCACAGGTGGTTAATTTGGGAATTATTTCTAAAGGAGTTGGAGTTTCATGTACAATAGTTTTAATGGCTAATCTATCTTCGCTTTCACAAGAATTTACTGTTTGAGATGCATAATATGTTGTGCTGTTAACTAATAATTGATTGGCATCTAAAGGGTTTGGGCTTGTTTTAGTTTTATACCATAAAATAGAATTTCCAGTAATATTTATATCGCTTAACGTAGCATTTTCAGTATCGCAAAAATATTGTTCTGGAAGCGATGTTGTTGGTTTTTCTACTTGAACAACAGTTAAAATTATTGGTTTCCTTTCAAATGTTGTACAACCATCTTCAGTTGCATCAACATAATAAGTAGTAGTTGCCGTTGCATTTGTAATGGTATAATTTGGACCAGTATTTAAAGAAATACCACCAGTTTTTGAGCTGTACCAATTTATTACTCCTGCGGAGGCTGAAGCGCGTAAAGTTCCAGCACTGTTTTTACAAATAGTTGTTGCTGTTACAGAATTTATTGATGGAATTTCTTTTACTGTAGCGATTATCTCAGTTCTTTTTCCTTCGGTACAAGTACCATCTGATGATGCCAGTGCATAAAAGGAGGTTGTTTTTGTGATTGATTTTTTTAGTGTATCTCCACTTCCAACTGGAGTACCGCCAGTTGGTGTTTGAAACCAAAGTACATATCCGCTAGATGAAGTTGCTTTTAAGATAACTTCACCAGATCCACAGCGTTCATCACCAATAGGATTTAAAATTTCAGCAACAGTTAAAGATGTTTCGTTATTTCCAAAATCAACAATTGGATCGTTTGGCATTCCACCGTATTCAACTATATAACCTGTAATGGCAGAATTAGAATTTGGATAATCATTCCATTTTCCGTTATCATATACGTGTAAGTAATTTTCTTCTCCTGATACTCCCGCGTTTGGGTAATCGTTGGGTTCATCTGAACTCCAATATGCAAATGGAGGATTTATATCTGTTCCGTTTGTTGTGCCATTAATACCACCTATCCAGAAGGTTTTTCCTGCTTCAGGACCAGTGACCCATTTCCAAGTTCCTTCAATAACTTTATCACTTCCACCAATCCAACCTTGTCCAGTGGCTTGTTCGCCTGCGAGTTGTGCTTCTTCTAAAGAAGTTATAGTAGCTAAGTATACTTCTAAACCGTAATAGTCTAATTTTTCAGCTGCTGTTTTAGCATCTTCCCAAGTAATACCAAGGTCTTTTATATATTCGTAATAATGTCCTGTTGAGGGTAAATAATTTTTTTCATTAATTGTGAATGAAAACTTTTTTTCTCCAGAAACTGAGTTTGAGCTGGTAAAATAAACATCTTTAACGGCGTTTATCAAATCAATCATGGCTTCACTTCCTGTTTTTGAAGAAGTAAGAGTTAATTTTCCTTCAGAAACATTGAACGCGGAAGTTACTGGGTGGTTCCCATTTAGTTTTAATCTATCTTGAGTACTCACATATCCTTCAGAGATTTGAATAAAAAGTTTAACAATCTCAACATTACTAGGGTTTGAAATATTAAATGAACTAACTATTGCTTGTTCTGTATTTGGGCAAAAAAACGAATTTCCAACTGCGTTTATTTGTGGAGGTTTGTTTTGAGACGAACTATTTATGCTAAAACAACAAGAAAAAAATAGAATTAGTATAAAATTATAAACTTTAAAATACATCAACTTTTTATTAAAACTATATGATTGTAAAATAACGAATTAAATATCAGAAATAGTAGATAATTTATGTTGAGTTTTAGTTTAAAAGTCAACATAATTGAAGATTAGTATACTAATTAAAACAGCAATTGCTCCAAGAATCCAGTAAAGTTGTTGCTTCTTTTTTTCTTTTGTGGCTGCTTCAATAATTTTTTGTTTAAAAGTGTTTAAATCACTTTCTGAAAGTTTGGGGAAATTATAAGTTGTTTTTTTGTTTTTGGTTTTAGAATAATCGTTACCACCTTTAAATTTTTTACGACGGGTATTTTTTAAAGCAGCATTTTGCTTTATTCTATTCACCATGTCGTTTACGTGACCACCAAAACTCATAAGTTTTATAATACAAAAAGAAGCTGTTTAGGAAATTACGCTTTCTAAACAGCTCTAAAGGATTTTAAAATTAATTATTTTTCTTTTTTATCTGTATTTGGTTTTGAAGTATCTTCAACAGTTGTTTTAGCGTCTTCAACTTCTTCGCCTTTTAAATAATTTGGCAATTGCATACCTGCCATATTAAACATTTCTTGTAAAGGAGGTACAGATTTGTACATTCCAGAAATAAAGTTTGAAGTAGATGTTTTGCCATCTTTTCCACCACCATTTTCCCAAACAGTAACTTTATCAATTTTAATGTTTTTTATAGCTTCGGCCTGTGTTTTAACCAATTCTGGTAATTTATCGGCAACTAATAAAAGTACAGCATCTTTTGCGTTATCACCAGAAGCTTTTACTATTTGTTCTAAACCTTGTGCTTGTTTTGTTAAAATCTCGTACATACCTTTTGCTTCGGCTTCTTTTTTCATAAAAATAGCGTCAGCTTCACCTTTTGCAATTCGTCTAATTTGTTCTGCTTGAGCTTCGGCATCAATTTCAATTTTCCGTTTGTCTATTTGGGCAGGGACAATAATATCGGCTCCTTGTTCAGCTTCTTTGCGTTTTGCTCTTGCTTCTTCTGCAATTTTTTCCGCAGCATAGGCTTCTTCCAAAGCTTTTGCAGCTTGTACCTTTTCAGATGCATTTGCAATTCTTTCGGCTTCTGCTTCACGAGATCTTCTGTCTGCATTTGAATTTGCAACTTGAACTTTCGCAGTATTTTCACCGTGAACAGCATTTGCATCTGCAGCTGCAACTTGTATACGTTGGTCTTGCATTGCGTTTGCTTCTCCAATAGATCCATCTCTTACCTTTTGTGCCACTGAAACTTTGGCTTCATTTATTGCTTTTGCAGCGGCTTCTTTTCCTAAAGCTTGAATGTAGCCAGATTCATCGTGAATATCGGTTATATTTACGTTGATTAACTTTAAACCAACCTTTTTTAATTCAGCTTCAACACTATGGGTAATGTGCGATAAAAATTGATCTCTATCGGAGTTTATTTCTTCAATATCCATAGAAGCCACAACCAAACGTAACTGGCCAAAAATAATTTCTTGTGCTAAATCTTGCACAGCGTCTAATTGTAAACCTAATAAACGTTCGGCAGCATTTTGCATAACGCTTGGTTCGGTTGAAATACCAATAGTAAATCTGGAAGGTACATTAACACGAATATTTTGTTTACTTAATGCATTTGTTAAATTTACCTCAATAGACATTGGTGTTAAGTCTAAAAACTCATAATCTTGAATTATAGGCCAAATAAATGCGGCGCCACCGTGTACACATTTCGCTGAGAGTCCGCCACCAGTTTTTCCATAAACAACTAAAATTCTATCAGAAGGACAACGTTTGTACCTTCGTATCATTGCAAATAAAAATACTACAGGTATAATTATTATTGCAGCAGTTAAATAAATTCCGGTTAATCCAGATTGTAAGGGCATAAAAAAAGGTAATAAATTCATAGGTATTTTATTTAGATAAGGTTTCAACTAATAATAATTCGGCACTTACAATTTTGATAACTTTTACCATAGTACCTGTTTTTAATTCTTCTTCATTATCGGTAATGGCTTCTAATTCTCGCAAACTACCTTGTACTTTAATTTGAACTTTTCCCATTTTAGAACGTTTTGCTCCAATTGGTAAATAAACTTCGCCAATTACACCAATAGCATTTTTCATTTTTAAGGTTCCAGATTCTGCAAGTTTATGCATCCAAAAGAATAAAGATGATGTTAAAACCATCATTAATAAACCTGCAATTATAGAGAGAATTAGCGTTAGACCTGTTGATAAATCATTGTCGATACAAGTAATACCTGTCCATCCAAAAATGGTAAAAAATGCTACTAAATTCTTAAAAGTGAAGAATTGAAAGCCAACACCACCATCATCTGCTTCAAAATCACTGGCATCTGCCTCCATATCTGAATCACCACCACCAATAAAAGTTAAAATAAAAATAATTAAAAACACAATGGAACCTAAAAGTGCAAAGCCCCAATAGGTTTGTTCTAGGGTTGTCATTCCTTCAAAGAATTCTTTCATAAGGCATTATTTTAAATAAGTAATCGAATATACTAAATATTGATTGAATTGTGAGCAAATAATTGCTGTTAAATATTAGTTGCCTTTTTGTTAATAATGTTACGTTTCGAGAAAAAAAATGATTTAAATTTGTGTTCTAAAATTTAGAATTATGACAAATAAAGTTGAAGTTAGTTGGAAAGGTCAAATGCTTTTTGAATCGGTTGCGCCAGAAGGTTCTGTAATGATTGATGCTGCAGAAGAAGTAGGCGGACAAGGAAAAGGATTACGCCCAAAAGCTATGATGTTAAGTTCTTTGGCGGGCTGTAGTGCAATGGATGTTGCTTCGTTACTTAAAAAAATGCGTGCCGAAGTTGATGATTTTAAAATTGAAGTAGAAGCAAATTTAACTGAAGAACACCCAAAAGTTTACGATAAAGTGCACGTTACGTATAAGTTTTTTGGAAGTGATTTTAAGAAAGATAAAATTGAAAAATCGGTAAAACTTTCTGTAGAGCGTTATTGTGGTGTTTTTGAGATGTTCCGTAAATTTTCTGATATTTCTCATGAAATAGTTTACTTTGAAAAATAAGATTCAAAAAAAAACTGGAATCTTTGATTTGTAGATTCCAGTTTTAATATTTTTTAAACTTCATTTTAGAAATATGAGAGGTTTTCTATAAATTATTTACTCACTTTCTTCGGTATATTCATCATATAAAAAGTCGTTGTAAGGAAAACGAGTTATATGAATTTTCTTTACTTCTTCAAAAACTTTTGCTCTAAATTCTTCCATATTTTCCTTATTTAATGCAGAAATAAACAAGCAATTGTTTTCATCTAACTTGTTCATCCAAGTTTTTTTCCAATCGTTTAAAGTATAATGAATTTTTGTTTTTTCGGTTACTAAATCATCTTCGTCGATAGTTTCATGCTGGTAAGCATCAATTTTATTAAAAACCATAATAGTTGGCTTATCAACACTTTTAATTTCGTCTAAAATTTTATTTACAGAAGCAATATGATCTTCAAAGTTTGGATGAGAAATATCAACAATGTGTAACAGTAAATCTGCTTCACGAACCTCGTCTAATGTAGACTTAAAGCTTTCTACTAATTGTGTTGGTAGTTTTCTAATAAAACCTACAGTATCGGTTAAAAGAAATGGAATATTTTTTATTACTACTTTTCTAACGGTTGTGTCTAAGGTAGCGAACAATTTATTTTCGGCAAAAACATCGCTTTTACTTACCACATTCATTAATGTAGATTTTCCAACGTTTGTATAACCAACAAGGGCAACACGCACCATTTTTCCACGGTTTTTGCGTTGCACTGCCATTTGTTTATCAATAACTTTTAGCTTCTTTTTAAGTAAGGTTATTTTATCACGTATTATACGTCTATCTGTTTCAATTTCGGTTTCCCCAGGTCCACGCATTCCAATACCACCTTTTTGTCTTTCAAGGTGTGTCCATAAACGTGTTAAACGAGGTAATAAATACTGACATTGCGCTAATTCTACTTGCGTACGGGCATAACTTGTTTGTGCCCTACTGGCAAAAATATCTAGAATTAAATTGGTTCTGTCAAGCACTTTACAATCGAGTACTTTTTCTATATTTCTCAATTGTGAAGATGAAAGTTCATCATCAAAAATAGCTGTTTCAATATTATTAGCATTCATAAATGCTTTTACATCTTCCAATTTACCGGTTCCAATATATGTTTTTGGATGCGGGTTTTCTAATTTTTGAGTAAATCGTTTAACAGCTCTACCTCCAGCGGTTAAAGTTAAAAACTCTAGTTCGTCTAAATATTCGTTAGATTGCTCTTCATTTTGATGTTGGGTTACAACTCCAATTAAAACAGCTTCTTCAGATGTTACTTTTTTTTCTTCTATCATGTTGCAAATTTACAAATTAGTTTATTTCAAATTACGAAATGATTTCTTTTTAATAGTTAAGTTTATAATAAATAATTCTACTCTTGTTTTTTATAGTTGCTAACCAAATTTTAAAGTGAACAATTAAAAATCCTTATTTTAGCATTCACATTATAATAATTTATCATTTTATGTTTTCATATTTTAAGTCAAAAGGAAAAAATAAACACGCTTATACAATTGCATTTTATAATCTTGAAAATTTATTTGACACTAAAAATGATCCAAATATACTTGATGATGATTTTACTCCAAAAGGAAGAAAAAACTGGAATTATAAGAGGTATAAAAGAAAAATTAAAAAATTAGGTAGTGTAATGCGACAACTGGGCACAGAAAAATCTTTTCATTCGCCTGCCGTTATTGGGGTTGTCGAAGTTGAAAACCAAGCTGTTTTGGTTGATTTGGTGAACACTAATAATTTAAAAAACGAAAACTACGGAATTGTACATTACGATTCGCCCGATGAACGAGGAATAGATGTTGCCTTGCTTTATAAGAAAGAATTATTTGAATTGTTACATTCCGAAACGTTTCCATTGTATTTAAGTGCAGAAAATGGCGAAAGAGATTATACAAGAGACGTTTTACTTGTAAAAGGTAATTTAAATGGAGAGTTGGTTTATATATTGGTAAATCATTGGCCATCTAGAAGAAGTGGTGAAGATTCTACTGAAGAAAAAAGAATAAAGGCAGCTGAACTAGTTTCAAGTATTTCCTATAAAATTACCGACGAAACAGCAGATGCTAAAATTATAATTATGGGCGATTTTAATGATGATCCAACAAGTAAAAGTGTTAAAAATTATTTAGTAAACGATACTTTTTACAATCCTATGGAGCGTTTAATAGCCACAGGAAATGGAACATTAAATTATAAAAGAACCTGGCATTTATTTGATCAAATAATTTTTTCTAAAAATTTTATAGCTGTTAAAGAAAATTCACATTCTTTTAAATATGCAGAAGTTTTTGATAAGTATTTTTTAAAAGAATGGAAAGGTAAATATAAAGGAAATCCTTTTAGAACTTATGTTGGAAAGTGGTATCAAGGTGGTTTTAGTGATCATTTTCCAGTGTATGTATATTTAAAAAAGAATTAAAAAAAAACTCAAACTTTTTAGTTTGAGTTTTTTTAATTTTTATGAACCCTCTATAGTTAAAGGCATTTTATATATTTTATCTCGAATTCCTGGATTTTTAAATTTTTTATAATTTAAATTTTCTCGAATATATTTTACAACATCTTTGTTTTTACAACCAGGACATAAAACTACAATTTCACCTTCAGAATTAAATGTGAATTTTAAGGTAACGGTCATCGTTCTTTCAACAGGAAAATCAGGAGTTTGAAGCAGTTCAATAATTTGGTTTCTAAGTTCTTTTTTTGTTACATCTGGATTCTCAATATTTGATGCAAACAATCCAAATGTACCAATTAACAAGGCTAAAGCCAGTAATTTAAATTTTTTCATTTTGGTAGATTTAAGTTAAACATCTTTTTTATTTGATATTAAAATTAATATTTATTACACTGCAAATCCATTTTTAAAAGCCTCTTAACATTTGTTTAACCCAAGTTTTTTTAAAACGCTATGTTTATAGTTGTTTTTTTAATGCTTAGATCACTTATAGTACTGTAAAATAATATCTTGTAAAAATAAATGCAGATTTTTACTAAAAGAAATTTAACTTAAATTATGATAAAATTTACATTTGTACCATAAAAAAAAGCCCAAACAAAAAATATTTGAGCTTTTAGCTTTTTAATATTATAATTATGTTAATTTCATTTTTAAAGGCATTGTATATAATTTATCTCTTTCTCCAGGATTAGGAATTTTATGATAATTTAAATTTTTTCGAATATAATTTAAAACTTCTGGATTTTTAGAATTTACATGTAAAACAACTATTTCTCCTTCAGAACTAAATGTAAAAGTAAGTGTTATATTTAATTCTTTTTCAATCTTAAAGTCAGACGATTTTAAGAGTTCTATAATTTCACTTCTAATGGTTTTTTCTGGTGAATCTAATTTGCTAGTGTTTGTTGCAAATAAACTTGATGTTCCAATTATTAAGGCTAAAGCGAGTAATTTAAATTTTTTCATAATAGATAGATTTTAGTTATAGATATTTTTGATATTTCAAATGTATTACGAAAAGTTTATCCATTATTTTTCTAATTCCCGATTAACATTTGTTTAACCTCAAAAAAACAACTTTAAAATATAATTATTACTATTTAAATTTTTAAAATACTGTAAAATAGATAATTAAGACATATTGAGATTTGTTAATAGAGTAAATATTTAACATAATTTAAGTTAATTAAGCTTTTTTAATTAGCTTTGAATAGTAATCTAAAACAACTACAATGAAAAAACTAATAGTATTAACACTGGTTGGATTTTTGCTTTTCTCTTGCAAGAAATCTGATACTAAAAATAATGTTGAATTGAAATATCCTATAACAAAAAAAGTAGATACCGTAACTAATTATTTTGGAACAAATGTTGAAGATCCATATAGATGGTTAGAAGACGATATGTCTAACGAAACAGCAGCTTGGGTTGGTGAACAAAATAAAGTTACGTTCAATTATTTAGCCAATATTCCATATCGTGAAGCATTAAAAAATCGTTTAGAAACATTATGGAATTACGAAAAAATGAGTGCACCTTTTAAAGAAGGTGATTATACGTATTTCTACAAAAATAATGGCTTGCAAAATCAGTATGTTATTTATCGTTTTAAAGGAGAAGAAGCCCCTGAGGTATTTTTAGATCCAAATACTTTTTCTGAAGATGGTACTACTTCTTTAGGTGGATTGTCATTTTCAAAAGATGGGAATACAGTAGCTTATTCAATTTCTGAAGGAGGAAGTGATTGGAGAAAAATTATCATCTTGGATGCACTTTCAAAAGAAATTAAAGAAGACACTATTATTGATGTAAAATTTAGTGGCATGTCCTGGAATGGAAATGAAGGTATTTTTTATTCGAGCTACGATAAACCAAAAGGAAGTGAACTATCGGCGAAAACAGATCAGCATCGTTTATTTTATCACAAATTAGGTTCAAAACAAGCTGACGATCAAATCATTTTTGGCGATAAAGATAAAAGACGTTACGTTGGTGGTAATGTTACTGAAGATGGAAAATACTTAATTATTTCTGCCTCTGTTTCAACGTCTGGAAATGAATTGTATTACAAAGATTTATCCGATCCTAATAGTGCAATTAAACCAATTATTCTAGGTTTTGATTATGATACAAATGTAATTGATCATCAAAATGGGTATTTTATTATGCAAACTAATTTAGACGCTCCTAACAAACGAGTCGTAAAAGTTAGTGTTGAAAAACCAGATGCAAATAACTGGGAAGATGTAATTCCTGAAACTGAAAATGTATTAAATGTTAATACTGCTAGTGGATACATTTTTGCACTATATATGGTTGATGCGGTTTCAAAAGTAAAACAATACAATTTTGATGGAAAATTAGTTAGACATATTGAGCTTCCTGGCATTGGTACTGCAAGTGGATTTAGAGGAAAAGTTGATGATGAAACTATTTATTATTCTTTTACAAATTATATAAATCCAGGTTCTATTTATTCTTTTGTTCCTAAAACAGGTGAATCAAAACTTTATAAAAAACCTGAAATTGATTTTAATGCTGATAATTTTGAGTCTAAACAAGTTTTCTATACCTCAAAAGATGGTACAAAAGTCCCAATGATTATTTCCTATAAAAAAGGAACTGAATTAAATGGTAAAAACCCAACTATTTTATATGCTTATGGTGGTTTCAACATAAGTTTAACGCCTAGTTTTAGCATTGCAAATGCAGTTTGGATGGAACAAGGAGGAATTTATGCTGTGCCTAATTTACGTGGCGGAGGTGAATATGGAAAAGCGTGGCACGATGCAGGAACGAAATTGCAAAAACAAAATGTATTTGATGATTTTATTGCTGCTGCTGAATATTTGATTGAAAACAACTACACGTCTTCAGATTATTTAGCAATTAGAGGTGGCTCAAATGGAGGTTTGTTAGTTGGAGCTACAATGACACAAAGACCTGAATTAATGAAAGTGGCATTGCCTGCTGTAGGAGTGATGGATATGTTGCGTTACCACACATTTACTGCTGGTGCAGGTTGGGCTTACGATTATGGAACAGCCGATGATTCTAAAGAAATGTTTGAGTACTTAAAAGGTTATTCGCCTGTACATAATGTAAAAGAAGGTACTGCATATCCTGCAACTATGGTAACAACAGGTGATCACGATGATAGAGTAGTACCAGCACATTCATTTAAATTTGCTGCAGAATTACAAGAAAAACAAGCAGGTAAAAATCCTACTTTAATAAGAATTGAAACCAATGCTGGTCATGGAGCAGGAACTCCAGTTTCAAAAACAATTGAGCAATATGCCGATATTTTTGGCTTTACTTTATACAATATGGGTTATAAAGAGTTGCCAAGTGAAACAAAAGTAAAGGGGTAAACTAAATTTAAACTCTTTACTATAAGCAAAAAGTCTCACAAGTTTTAAAATTTGTGGGGCTTTTCGCTATAAATAAATTACACTTAAAATCTGTCATTCTGAATGAACACAGTGAAATGAAGAATCTTGATATGTAATAATACGTGAGATTCTTCACTATCGTTCAGAATGACAAATTTAATTTTTTATGCTATTTCTAAAATCTCAGCCTGATTAAAAGGTACTAGATCACCAACTTTTTTTCCTAATAACTGTTTTCCTATGGGAGATTGTCCTGAAATTACAAAATAGTTTTGTTGCTCAACAACTACTTTACCAACGCTAATAGCTAAAAAATAAGTGCCTTTAGAAGTTTTAATTAAGCTTCCTAAACAAACAATTTCCGAAGATTTATCAACAATAATCTTGTTTAAAACAGTTTGCATAAAGTTCACTTCAGCAAGTTGTTGACCCGATTTTTCCATTTCTAATTGAATCATTGCGCGTCCTGTTTCGTGCTTATCTCCAGCAGAACTTTTGGTTTCAGAAAACAAATCCTTTTTATTAGAAGCAATGCTTTCTGAAATTGTGCTGTGTTTTTCTTTAACAAAATCAAAACAGGCTTCTAGTAATTGTTGTTTTATTTTTAAATATTTTTTCATAAAGATGGTTGTAAAAATAACAATTCTTAATTTTGTAGCCAATTATGCAATTTATAGGAAAACGATATTTAGATTATAGTTCTTTCATCAAATTAAAATTTGGAGAAAGAGTACAAAAAATTTCGTTAGATATTGGGTTTTCTTGTCCAAACCGTGACGGTTCAAAAGGAGTTGGTGGTTGTACATATTGTAATAACAACACATTTAATCCAGATTATTGTGAACCGCAAAAAAGCGTAAAAACACAATTAGAACAAGGTATTGAATTCTTTTCTAGAAAAGGGAAAAACAATAAATTTTTAGCTTATTTCCAGGCTTATACAAATACATACTCCGATTTTAAATCACTTAAAAAATTGTATTTAGAAGCTTTAAGTGTTCCAAAAGTTGTTGGTCTTGTTATTGGAACGCGCCCAGATTGTATTACCGAAGAAATTATTAATTTTTTAGACGAACTTTCTAAAACCTATTTTATTTCTTTAGAATTTGGTGTAGAAAGCACCAACGAAAAAACTTTGTTAACAGTAAATCGTTGTCATACTTTTGAAGAAACCAAAGCAACTTTTGAATTGTGTAAAAATAAAGGCTTTCATTTAGGAGCACACATAATTATAGGATTGCCAGGCGAAAGTGAAACAGATTTAATGAACCATGCTGTTGAAATCTCGAAACTGCCAATTAACACGTTAAAATTACATCATCTACAGATTGTAAAAAACTCGGTAATGGCTGTTCAGTATAAGCGAAATCCTGAAAATTTCAACTTATTTACATTCGAAAATTATATCAATTTTATTTCAGAATTTATTTCAAACATTAGACCCGATATTATTATTGAGCGTTTTATAAGTGAAGCGCCAAAAGAATTGTTAATTGCTCCAAAGTGGGGCGGACTTAAAAACTTTGAAATTGTTGCTAAAATTGATAAAAATCTTCAAGATAAAAATCTTTGGCAGGGTAAAAATTATTAAAATAGAGTTCTCTAAAAATGTTGTAAATTTAGATTACGAAAATTAAAACTTGAGTTTTGGATTATCTACTTTTATTTATTTTGTTAGCATTGCTAGCTGAAATATTAGGTACAGTTGGTGGTTTTGGTTCTTCGTTATTTTTTGTTCCTATGGCAAGTTTCTTTTTAGATTTCCATGTGGTTTTAGGAATTACGGCAATTTTTCACGTTTCAAGTAACTTAACTAAAATTGCTTTTTTTAGAAAAGGAATCGATAAAAAACTAATTATTTGGTTAGGGATTCCTGCAATTATTTTTGTTATTATTGGAGCCTATTTAAGCAAATCTATCAAGTCAAATATTTTAGAAATGCTATTAGCTATTTTTTTAATAGTAATAAGTTTAACATTCTTAAAGTTTAACAAATTAGTTGTAAAACCTTCTAAAAGAAACTCGATTTTTGGAGGTGTTTTATCGGGTTTGGTTGCAGGTGTTATTGGAACAGGAGGTGCAATTAGAGGTGTAACGTTAGCTGCTTTTAACCTAAATATTAGCACTTTTATAGCAACTTCTGCAATTATAGATTTAGGTATAGATTTTAGTCGTAGTATTGTATACTATACAAATGGATATATTAAAAAAGAACATATATATTTAATTCCTTTATTGCTTATTTGTAGTGTTTTAGGAACTTTTATTGGTAAAAAAATATTAGAACGTATTTCCGAAGAAAAATTTAAATCTATAGTGCTTTTTTTAATCTTAATAACTGGAATTACCACACTTGTTAAAATCGCTTTAGAGTAGTTGTTAAATATTTTGTAAGTTTAACATACGTATTATATGGTTGCAAATAAAACTTTCTGAAATGCCTTTTGGTTTTTATTTAGATATTATAGGTTGAAAGAGCGACTTCAAAATTCAATCTGGTTATTTTAAATTTACAAATATGACTTCAATTATAGTTTTAGGAGCTGGTATGGTAGGAAGTGCCATGGCAACTGATTTGGCAAAAAAACACCAAGTAACTATTGCAGATCTTAGCCAAAAAGCTATAGATAGCGCTGTTAAAAAATATGATAAGCTTACATCTAAAATACTAGATGTTACCGATAAATTAGCACTTAAAAAAGCTATTAAACATTTTGATTTGGTAGTTTGTGCTGTGCCTGGATTTTTAGGTTTTGAAACTTTAAAAGCAATTATTGAAGCTAAAAAAAATGTAATTGACATTTCCTTTTTTCCTGAAAACTGTTTCGAATTAAATGAATTAGCAAAACAAAATAATGTTACTGCTATAGTAGATTGTGGTGTTGCCCCAGGAATGGGGAATGTTATCTTAGGGTTTTATAATGAAAAACTAAAACTTACAGGTTTTGAATGCTTGGTTGGTGGTTTGCCAAAAGTTAAAAAATGGCCTTTTTGTTATAAAGCACCTTTCTCTCCAATTGATGTAATAGAAGAATATACGCGTCCAGCACGTTATGTAGAAAATGGTAAAATGGTTACTAAAGATGCCTTAACAGATTGTGAATATGTCGATTTTGAGGGTGTCGGGACCTTGGAGTCTTTTAATTCTGATGGATTGCGTTCTATAATTTTTACAATGCCTCATATTAAAAATATGAAAGAAAAAACATTGCGTTATCCTAATCATGTAGAATATATAAAAGTGTTAAAAGAAAGTGGTTTTTTTAATGAAGAAAAAATTAATATTAACGGAAGTGAGGTTTCACCATTAGATTTTACTTCAAAAATTTTGTTTAATGAATGGAAATTAGGTGAAAATGAAGAAGAACTAACTGTAATGAGAATTACCTTAAAAGGAACTGATAATAATGGTAAACAAAAATCCATCATTTATACTCTACACGATGAATTCTGTTCAAAAACTAATACTTCTTCAATGGCAAGAACAACGGGGTATACAGCAACTGCAGCAGTCAATTTATTTTTAGATGGACTATTTACAGAAAAGGGTGTATTTCCACCAGAATTAGTTGGAAAACATGAGGCCTGTTTCAACTATATTTTAAAGTATTTAAGGGAAAGAAATGTAATTTATAATAGAGTAGAACACTAAATTAGTGCGAAAAATAATTTTAATAATTAACTAATTGCACAATCTTAAAACCTGTAAAAGTTTCATTAAAAAGGTTTCAAGTCTTTCAATTTCACATCTCATAAAAAACTACATTCTATAAATCCAAGGTTTCGGATTTTCTTTATAAGTATTATTCCAAAATTCAAAACCTAAAATAGTTTTACCAGTAATTTTATCGGTAAAAATGGTGCCAATTTCTTGTTTGGTTTTTACTTTATCTCCAGTTTTTAAATTTGTATTTTCTAAATTTTTATATACAGTAATATAATTACCATGTTGTATTAAAACAGCTTTTTTATTTCCTGAAGTTACCTGAACTGCCAATACAGTTCCGTCAAAAACTGCACGCGCTTTACTTCCAGCTTCTGTTGTAATTCTAACGCCATTACTTTGTATTGTAGTGGTTCTTACAATTGGGTGTGGTTGTTTTCCATAAAATGTAGAAACATATCCTTTTTCAACAGGCCAGTCTAATTTACCCCTGTTTAACTCAAATTTTGAATTTAATTCTTTAGCTTCGGGTGTTAATACAAAGGCAGTTGAACTTTTAGTAGTAGTTGAGGTATTTCCAGATTTTTTATTTGATGCAGCAATTGCAGCTCTAATAAGTCTATCTATTTGTGCGGCAACTCTACTTTCTTCTCTTTGAAACTGTTTAATTTGTTTCTTGTATTTATTTTCTTTCTGTTTTACTTTGCTCAATAAAACTTCTTGTTCTTTTTTTTCTTTTTCAATAACAGATTGTTGTTTCTTTTGTACATCTAAAAGCTTTTTCTTTTGATCTTTTTTAACTTGTAACGAGTCTGTTAACGTCTGTAATTCAGAAGTTTTTATGTGAATTTCATCTCCTTGTTTTTTTCTAAAGGCTGTATATTGTTTCATATACTGAAAGCGTTTATAGCCTTGAAAAAAGTTTTCTGAAGACAATAAAAACATTATTCTGCTATTTTGAGATTTACTTTTATAAGAACTATAAATCATTTCTCCATAATCCTTTTTAAGCGCTTCTAAAGCTCTTTTATTTTTATTAATTTCAAGCTGATTTAAATAAATTTCGTTTCCTAATTCGTTTGATTCGTTTTCTATGGCTTTAATTAATTCTTCTCGAGTACTAATTTTATCATCAAGATCTTTTAACTGATTTAATACATTTTTTTCTGTTCTTATGGTGTTAGACAATAAGGCGTTAATGTATATTTGGTCTTTTTGAAGTTGTACACGACGTGCTTCTAATACTTGACGTTTAGACTTTTGAGCAGTGATATTTACACTAACAAGTACTATAAAAAACAGTAAAAGGGTCTTTAATTTAAACTGCATTATTTTAAACTAATTTCTTTATAACCATTCGGTATTGAAAACGGGAAAGTTAAATTTTCATTAAATTCAACTGTACGATATTCTATATTTATGGTTGTTATTTTTTTATGATCAATAGCTCTAATATCAATATTTTTTGGAAACTGTTCTCCTTTTATTTTACTGTAATTTGGATACGAAACCGATAATAATTGTTGCTTCTCTTGATTTCTAATTTCTTGTCTATTTAATTTAAAATTTTCTGGATTCATAAAGAATAAAATTCCAAATAAATCAATATCTTTTTTAGGTTTTAATTGGTATAAATTATTAGCTATTTCAGAATTATATTTTCCCTTTTTTAAATTTAAAACAGCCTGACCTAATAGAATATTCTGAACTTTTTCGTAGTCTAATTCCGTGCCTAACCATTTACTTAATAAAGAAAAATCACCATCAAAATAGGTGCGTTGCATTTTTTCGTAATAAACTACTCTACTTGGAGTTATTTTTACTTTAGCAACAGGAATACCAAATTTTGTTGCACTCATCCAAATAGTTTTATCTTTTTCTAAACGCAATTTTATGCTAAAACTTACCGATGTTTTTTCGTTTTTATATTTGGCATTTATTTTAGCATTTACTGTTTTTTGATTAAAATCAGCATTGTAATGACTGTTAATAATTTTTTTTGTTGAAATACTATTGATGCTAGTGTCAACAGTATTTTTATTGGATTTACAGGATGTAAAAATCAATAAAAAAATTAGTACTATTTTAGAAATTTTTTTCATTTAATTTGCCTGCTTTAACAGTGCTATTTTTTGTTTGTATTTTAAAACTTCTTCTGTATTATTTAAACTTTTGTGGCTAATAATTAGCTCATTGTAAAAGTTTAGTTCCATTTCAGGATTATCTATTACAAAATCAATGCCAATAGTTAAAACGTTAATTGCCTCATTATATTTTTTAAGTTTATTAAGCGCGTACCCATTTAATTTGTATAAAATTGGTTGCGCTGGAAATAATTCTAAAGCGTTTTTACTGTCTAAGTGAAGCATTTCAAAAAGGCTATTTTCAAGCTCGTAACTTAGAATTTTTAGCAAGGTTTTAAAATCTTTATTTTCTTTATACGAATTTTTTAAAGCTTCAATATTTGTATCTTCAGGTTGCTTTTTTACCGTTTTAGTCAATTTTTTTCTATTGGTTAAATAGTCTTTAAATCTTCTAATTTTTAGAGTTGTTAATGCCTTATCTTCAATTTCTGCAATTAAATTTTCGGCGTTATCAAATTCTCTATTTTGAATGTACAGCAGCACTAATTCGTCTGTATAAATTGGTTTTAGTTCTACAAGTTTTTTTTGAATTTCTATAGCGTCTGAAAAATTTCTTTGCGCTTTTAAGATACTTACTTTGTGTTTTAATAAATGCTGGTTTTTTGGATCTTTTTCAAGTGCATTATCTATAAAAATTTCAGCTTCAAAATATTTTTTTAACAGCAAATAGTTTTTAGAAAATTCAAAGTCTACTGCCAAATTTACTGTGTCAATTGCTGCGCATTTCTCAAGATCTTCAATAGCTTTTGAATAATTATTTGTTTTGCTCTGTTTTAAGGCTTCAAAAAAATGTTCTTGGAATTTTAAATTTTGTAATTCTTGGTTATCAATATTTTGGGCGTATGAAAAACAGGAGCAGAGTCCAATTACAATTAAAAATATGTTATGTAAATTTTTTAAATTCATTTAGAAGTGCAATATACAATTTATTCATTTTAAAAATAGTTCATCATCTCCAACTTTAAGTTGTTTTTAAATGAATTACAGCGTACTGTTAATTCTAACAGATTGTAAAACTTTTTAGGTTTGAAGAATTAACTAATAGATTGTTTTATTGCATTAGCAATTATAAAAACTTGCGTTCTATTAGGTCAATTAAACGCTGTTCGTACTCTTTTTTATCGCTCCAATTATAATCTGGTTTAACCAAATTATTCAGAAAATCTTTGGCTTCTATTTCTGTTTTAAATGAGTTTAATTGAGATAAAACCCTATTAAAATCTTCCTGACTTCCTTCAAATAAATGTTTTACAAAGGCAATTCTATCGTTTAAACCAATTTGTAAATTACTTTTAAATAAGGTGTCATTTATAGAACGAATTGACTGCTCTTTATTTTCTTTAATAACAGGGTTTTTCTTTGTTGCTTTTTCAAAAAGGTTGGTTGCAACATCAGCAGAAATAGCATCTTTAAATTCTTCTTCTAAAGTTGCTTTAGGTGGCTCAATTTCTTCAATAATATCTTTTGTTGTTGAAATGTCTTCTTTAATTATTGGAGTTTCTTCAATAAAAATATCTTTAGTTTTTTCTTGGATTGAGGTCACATCTTCTTCCAATTCTTTTGTAACTTCAATTATAGATTCAATAGTTTTAACAGGTGAAGATTCTTCAGTAACAATATTTTCAATTGTTTCTTTTGCTGTTTGTACTTCTTGTTTTTCTTCTTCTTCAACCTTATTAATAGTATGTATGCTATTTAAATTTTCTTCAACAAATTTTAAAATAGTTAATTTTTCATAAATTTCATGTGCCTTTTTATGCAAAATAGTTACATCGTTATTTTTTAGATCTAAAATACTATGTGCCAGACGCTCCAATTCAGCTTCTAATTTTTTGTGCATAAGTTGATTTATTTATTTATTATTGATGTGTTATTTTTAATAAATTTGTAAAAATTCAGAAAAACAGTAGTTTCTGCATTACAAATTAAATTATTTAATTCGAAAAAATATACTATTTAATATTGCATTCGTTTTTATATAAAAAAATACAATAACCTTTGAAGCGTGAAATTACGAAATGTTTCTTGAAAATACAGTAAATCATACCGAACAATTTGGCTGGATAGAAGTTATTTGTGGTTCAATGTTTTCTGGTAAAACAGAAGAATTAATCCGTAGATTAAAACGCGCCCAGTTTGCAAAACAAAAAGTCGAGATTTTTAAACCTGCAATAGATACAAGGTACGATGAAGAAAAAGTAGTATCTCATGACTCCAATGAAATTCGTTCCACACCTGTTCCGTCATCTGGAAACATTAGACTTTTAGCAACAGATGTTGAAGTTGTTGGTATTGATGAAGCCCAATTTTTTGATGATGAAATTGTAGCTGTTTGCAACGATTTAGCAAACCGTGGTATTCGTGTTATTGTGGCTGGTTTAGATATGGATTTTAAAGGGAACCCATTTGGACCAATGCCAGCGCTTATGGCAACTGCAGAATATGTTACCAAAGTGCATGCAGTTTGCACACGTACTGGAAACTTGGCACATTATAGCCATAGAACTGCGCCAAGTAATGCTTTAGTACTACTTGGTGAAACCCAAGAATACGAACCTTTGAGTAGAGCCGCTTATTATAAGGCAATACAAGAGGAAAAAAAGAGAAAAGCCGAACAACTTAAAAATGGAAAATAACCACGTTTCTGTGCTTGAAATAGATTTAAATGCAATAGATTTTAATTTGCAATTTTTTAAATCTAAATTAAATCCAGCTACCAATATACTTGTTGTAGTGAAAGCTTTTGGATATGGTTCAAATGCTGTTGAAATTGCAAAACATTTAGAACCAAAAGTAGCATATTTTGCTGTTGCGTATTTAGATGAAGGAATAGTACTGCGTAAAGCTGGAATTAAAACTCCAATTTTAGTCTTGCATCCTCAAAAAGCGAATATTGAAAAAATTCTTAGCTACAATTTAGAACCAAATATTTATTCATTTAATTTATTAACTGCTTTTATTGAAAAGGCAACAGAATTAAAACTTCAAAATTATCCAGTTCATATAAAATTTAATACGGGCTTAAATAGGTTGGGTTTTATTAATAAAGATATTTCTAAAATAGCTTCAATAATAAATAATCAGGCTGCTTTAAAAGTAGCTTCAGTTTTTTCACATATTGCTGCTAGTGAAGATTTAAATGAACACACTTTTACATTACAACAAATAGCCATTTTTAAAACTAATTCTTCAGAATTTATTGAAAAATTACCAAATACACCCTTTAAGCATATGTTAAATACTTCAGGTATAATTAATTATGCTAACGAGGCGCAATTTGATATGGTGCGATTAGGAATTGGATTATTTGGTTTTGGAAATGAAGACAAGCATACTAAAAGTTTAAAAAATGTACTCACATTAAAATCTGTAATTTCTCAAATTCATACAATTGAAAAAGGAGAAACCGTTGGTTATAACCGTGCTTTTAAAGCAAATTCTGCCATTAAAACAGCAACTATTCCAATTGGTCATGCAGATGGAATTTCAAGGCAGTTTGGTAATGGAAAAGGCTTTGTTTATATAAATAATAAAAAAGCACCTATTGTTGGAAACGTTTGTATGGATATGATAATGGTAAATATAACTGATATAAATTGTTTTGAAGGAGATGATGTTTTGGTTTATAAAGATCAATTTCATATTGAAGCATTAGCAAAAGCAATTCATACAATTCCGTATGAAATTTTAACCGTAATTTCACAAAGAATTAGACGTTTGTTAAAAAAATGTTAAACAAATAATTTTTTTTGTTACCTTAGCATCAGCTTTTTTTTAACTAAATTTTAAAAAATGGGAATGATAAAAGAATTTAAAGACTTTGCAATGAAGGGAAACCTTATAGATATTGCAGTGGGTTTTGTAATGGGTGCAGCTTTTAAAAGTGTTGTAACTTCGTTTACTGGAGGTGTTGTTTCACCACTTGTTGGTTTAATATTTAATTCGGATTTTAAAGACTTAAAGTATATAGCAAAAGAAGGAGTTGTTAATGAAGCAGGTGAAATTGTTGGAGAAGTAGCAGTTTTATATGGTGATTTTTTAACAAATGTAATTGACTTTATAATTGTTGCTTTTGTAATGTTTATGGTTGTAAAAGGTGTAAATGCTACGAAGAAAAAAGAAGCGCCTGCTCCAGAAGCTCCAAAAGGACCTTCTCAAGAAGATTTATTAGTAGAAATAAGAGATTTATTGTCTAAAAAATAATAAAGAAATTTAACCAAACTTTCTTTAATTTAAAAAAGGGTTCGCAAATTGTGAGCCCTTTTTTTATAAATTGTTATTTTTTTGTACTGTAAACTTCTGCAATTGTTGGAGAAGTTTCGCAATTCTTAATAAGAATAAGAGTGTCGTTAACTGTTACATTTCCAGTTTGTAGAACCTTAAAATAAACACCACACATTGTAGAATTCCAAAACTGTTTTAAAATTTTTTGAGTATTAAAAACCAGTCCTAATTTAAAACAAGGCTCTCGCGGTTGTGTAACTTCAATAATCGCTTCACCTAATTTATATTGATTTCCAATATGTATTTCGGTTTCTTGTAAATTTGAAATGGTTAAATTCTCTCCAAACATTCCATATTTCCAATCTAAATCTGGATAGATTTCTTTCCAGTATGCATAATGGTTTTTTGAATAAGCATAAACAGCTTTATCAGTTCCACCGTGGTATCTTCTGTCTATTACGGCATCATTAACAACATCTTCTTCACCTAAAAAAATTGATGTTTCAACAGGACTTTTAAAAATACCAGTTTCTACTATTTTTCCTTTGTAATTTATAGTTCTTTTCTCTCCAATATTGACAGATATTACCTTCATTTTTCTTCAAATTTTGTTAATGCATCTGCAATCTTTCGATCGTTAGATAAACGTGGTACTTTGTTTTGCCCTCCTAATTTTCCAACAGATTTCATATACTTATTAAAACCACCTTTTTCAATTACAGTAATTTTTAAAGGTTGCAAAATTTTACCAACAATTAAATCTAAATAATAGCTATTTTGTTGCTGTAGGGTAGCGTCAATTTTTTTTGCAAAATCTTCAATATCTTCAGGTTTTTGATCAAACTCAATAAACCATTCATGGTATGGTAAGCCCTTTTCTGGTGTAATTTGGGGTGCAACTGTAAATTCGCTTACGGTAATTCCGGTATTAATTGTATGAATATTTATAGAATCTTCAATTTCTTTTCCAATTACGTGTTCTCCAAAGGCAGAAATAAAATGTTTTATTCTTCCAGTGACAACAATTCTTGGCGGATTAATAGATTTAAATTCAATTGTATCTCCAATATTATAACCCCAAAGACCTGCATTTGTATTTAAAATAATTACATAATTTACACCTAGTTTTACATCTGCTAATGAGATTCTTGTCGGATTTTCATTAAAAAATTCTTCGGAAGGAATAAATTCATAAAAAATACCATTATTTACTAAAAGCATCATCGCTTTTTCGGATTGAGAATCTTGGTACGCAATAAAACCTTCGGAAGCAGGATACATTTCTATAGCATCTACTTTTCTGCCAATTAATTCTTCAAATTTATTTCTGTATGGTTCGTAATTAACACCTCCATAGGCAAACAAATTAAAGTTTGGAAAAACGTCTCCTACTTTTTTACCTGTGCGCGCTACAATTCTTTCAAAATACATTTGCACCCACGGAGGAATTCCTCCAATAAGTGTCATATCTTCATTTATAGTTTCGTCTATAATTGCTTCAATCTTTTTTTCCCAATCTTCTATGCAATTGGTTTCCCAGCTTGGTAACCTGTTTTTTGTTAAATATTTTGGAATATAATGTGCAGTAATTCCAGACAATCTTCCAATATTAATTCCGTTTTGCTCTTTTAACTCGGGGCTTCCTTGTATAAAGATCATTTTACCATTTATAAAATCGGTTTTTTTAGTTTCGTTTATATACAATAAAAGCGAATTTTTAGCCGCATTTATATGCATTGGCATAGACTCTTTTGTTAACGGAATGTATTTTGTGCCAGAAGTTGTTCCAGAAGTTTTGGCAAAATACAAAGGTTTTCCTTTCCATAAAACATCTGGTTCTCCCGCTACAACTCTATCTACATAAGGTTTTAAATCTTCGTAATCTCTAATTGGAACTTGATCTTTAAAATTTTGATAGGATTTAATATTTTCAAAATTATGGTCTTTTCCAAAAGCAGTGTATTTTGCTTGAGAAATTAATGTATTAAATACTTTTTGCTGAACTTTTACTGCGTTATTACTTTCTTTATAAAACGTTGCTGATATAAGTTTTGCATATGGTTTTGCTAAAATGGATTTAAGACTCATAGTTATTCAAAATCAATATAATTAACGGGATTTACTGGGTATCCTTCATTCCAAAGTTCGAAATGTAAATGTGGACCTGTGCTAAGTTCACCTGTATTACCGGCAGATGCTATTACTTCGCCAGACTTTACTAAATCTCCTTGTTCTTTATGTATTGCCGTATTGTGTTTGTAAACCGAAATAAAACCACCAGAATGTTTAACAATAATAACGTGTCCGGTTTCTGAAGTCCAAGCTGAAAAAATTACGGTTCCATCGGCAACAGATTTAACAGGTGTTCCCATTTCTACTGCAATATCTATTGCAAAATGTTTTGTTTTTGGGTTATAACCATCTGTTAAGGTACCTACAACTGGTGCAAAAAACACAATATCGGCACTTTTTGTTGCTTTGTCAAAGATACTATACCTGTCGGCTCTTTCTACATCTAATCTAAATTCTAAATCTGCTTCAGAAGGGCTTAAATTTATGGTGTCCTTATCAAATTGCATGGTTTGTAATATAGAGTCTTTATCGAATTGAACTTCAGATATTTCTCCTGTTAATAAATCTCGAACTTTTTGAATGTATAAATTATTAACTTCTAATACTTGTTGTAAGGAATCTGCTTTGTAAATTAATTGTGTTGCATTTCTTTTTAATTGTGTTGAAGAATAACCTGGTATGTATTCTCTTAATTGAGTAAAAGCAATTAAAAATATGGTTCCAACTATAAGTAAAATAGAGAATAAACTACCAAAAATAAATACATTTAATCGTGTTAGTTTAAATGATAATTTTTCTTCAAAAGTATCTTCATTTAAAATAACTAAACGGTATTTATTAATTAATTTCTGTCTAAATTTTCCTTTATTTTTAGGTTTTTTTGTCATAGTTTGAATTAAAGCAAATATACAACGAAAATTTGTTTAATTAATTTTAGAGTATGCAGATTTGAGTGTTAAATCTATGCCAAAATTAGTTTTTATAAAAGTTCATTTCATCAATATAATTCCAAACATTTTTAGGAAGCATGGCTCTAATGTCTTTTTTATTTTTAATACTTTTTCTAATAAAAGTTGAAGAAATTTGAACAATTGGAGCTTGTACTTTATGTACATTTGGGTGTTTTAAAAATTCACTTTCTACTGTTCCACCCGAAATTCTAGGATATATATACAACTGGTAATTTTTAAGAATTGTTTCATAATTTTTCCATTTATGAAAACCTTTTAAATTATCCTCACCCATAATTAAACAAAACTGATGTTCTGGGTATTTTTCTTCAATATGAATTAGTGTATTTACCGTATAATTTGGTTGTGGAAGTTTAAACTCAATATCTGAAGTTTTTAATTTTGGATAATCTTCAACAGCAACATTTGCAATGGCTAATCTATGAATATTATCTAGTAAAGAGCTTTTTTGTTTAAAAGGACTCATTGGTGTAATTACAAACCAAACTTCATCTAAATCTGAAAATTCTGCCATATAATTTGCAAGTATTAAATGCCCAATATGAATTGGATTAAATGTGCCAAAAAATAGACCTATTTTCATTTATTCTACAAACTTTTCAATTAATTTATATGCTTCTTTTTTAGCTTCTTCTAAATTATCATTTACTAAAATTACGTCAAATTCTTTTGCGTATTGGAGTTCTTTTTCAGCTTTTGCAACACGTTCTTGAATTTTTTCTTCTGTATCTGTTTTTCGGTTTCTTAACCTTCGTTCCATTTCTTTTATAGAAGGAGGCTGTACAAAAACAGCCAATGTTTGTGTTGGAAATTGCTTTTTTATGTTTAAGCCACCAATTACATCAATATCAAAAATTACGTGTTTGCCTAATTTCCAAATGCGTTTTACTTCTTCTTTTAAAGTTCCATAATAATTGTTGGTGTACACTTCTTCCCATTCTATAAAATCGTCCTTTTTAATATGGTTTTTAAATTTTTCAGCTGAAATAAAATAGTAATCTTTTCCGTCTATTTCTGTTCCTCTAAGTGGACGAGAGGTTGCAGAAATTGAAAAATCTAAATTTAGTTCAGGTTGCGCTAATAAATGGTGAACAATTGTTGTTTTACCAGATCCTGAAGGTGCCGAAAAAACGATGAGTTTCCCTTCTTTTTGCATGGTTATTTATAATACGTTTAAATTTTGTTCTTTTATTTTTTCAAGTTCATCTTTCATTTGAACCACCAATTTTTGCATAGGCGCAAAGTTAGATTTAGAACCAATTGTATTTATTTCTCTACCAATTTCTTGTGTAATAAAGCCTAATTTTTTACCATTAGAATCATCAGATTCTAATGCCTTTTTAAAATAATCTAAGTGATTTTTTAACCGTACTTTTTCTTCTGTAATATCTAATTTTTCGATATAATAGATAAGTTCTTGTTCAAACCTATTTTGATCTATGTTGGTTTCTAGTTCTGCAATAGATTTTCTTAGTTTTTCTTTAACTTGCTCAATGCGTTGTGGATCTACTTCAATTACTTTTTCAAGTAAATCTTCAATAATAGAAATTCTTAAAACAAAATCTTCCAATAATACTTTACCTTCATCAATTCTATAGGTTGTTATTTCGTCAATCGTGTTTTCCAGCGCTACATTTATTTGAGCCCATTCTTTTTCATCTAACTCTTCGCGTTCTGTTTTTAAAGAATCTGGTAATTTTACAGCCATTTTAAGCAATTCAACCTCATTAGAATCAACAATTTTTCTTAATTGACTCATGTATTCTTTTATTACATTTTCATTTATTTTTGATGAAAGTTCTACGCCATTATTTTCTATAAAAACAGAAAAATCAACTTTACCTCTAACCAATGCTGAAGCTAATTTTTTACGAATATGTAGTTCTTTTTCTCTGTAATAAGAAGGAATACGAACGTTTAAATCCAGGTTTTTACTGTTTAACGATTTTAATTCTATCGTAATTTTTTTAGTTGGAAGTTGTAATACGGTCTTGCCGTAACCAGTCATTGATTGTATCATCTATTTTCAATATTTTGGCAAATTTAAGCAATTTATAATTTGTACTAATCAAATATACATTTGATACTTATTTTTTGTACTAAAACTATTATGTACTTTTGAAGTGTATTATTAATATTATCAGTTTTATTTTGAGTAAACACAAACATATATTAGTTATCAGGCTCTCTGCAATGGGAGATGTTGCAATGACAGTTCCAGTAATTAGAGCCTTTGTTGAGCAACATCCAAATGTTAAAATAACGGTACTTTCTAAGCCATTTTTAAAACCATTATTTACGGATATTAAAAACGTTGATTTTTTTGCTGCAGATGTTACTAATAAACACAAAGGTTTTTTTGGAATTTATAAATTGTATAAAGAATTAAAACTTTTTAAAATTGATGCTGTTGCCGATTTACACAATGTTTTACGCTCTAAAGTATTAAGAACGTTTTTTAAAATTTCGTTTAAAAAAGTTGCGTTTATTAATAAAGGAAGAAGTGAAAAACGGGCATTAACACAAACAAAAAATAAAGTTTTTAAACAATTGAAAACAACACATCAACGATATGTCGATGTTTTTAGAAACTTAGGTTTTAGTTTAGATATTACAAATCCAACGTTTCCTGTAAAAAAGGAAATACCTGACGAGTTATTAAAAATTACAGGAACTAAATCTGAAAAATGGGTTGGAATTGCACCTTTTGCGCAATATAGCTCTAAAATGTATCCAATAGATTTAATGGAAAAAGTGATTGCAGAATTGTCTAAAAATGAAGCTATAAAGGTATTTTTGTTTGGAGGCGGAAAAAAAGAAGTTGAAATTTTAGATACAATTGCCAATAAATATACAACTACTATTAATATGGCAGGAAAAATAAAATTAGCACAAGAATTAAATTTAATTTCAAATTTAGATTGTATGCTAAGTATGGATTCTGGAAATGCGCATTTTGCTGCAATGTTAGGTGTAAATACGCTAACTATTTGGGGAGTTACACATCCGTTTACAGGTTTTGCACCCTATAATCAACCTTTTGAAAACGCTGTTTTACCCGATTTAAATAAATATCCAAACATTCCTTGTTCAATTTATGGTAATAAAGTGTGTAAAGGTTACGAAGATGTTATGAGAACTATTGCGCCAGAAAAAGTAACAACTAAAATTATTGAAGCTATAAAATAAAAAAAGCTGATTAAATTAAAATATAATAGATGAAAATTAAACCAAATCTTTAGTTTAAAATCTCGTATTAAAGTTTTATTTTTGCCAAAAATACTTCTTATATGATTGTCAATATTTTAGATGCCAAAAAATCAATATTAAATAAATTTATTTCTGAAATAAGAGATGTAACGGTTCAGAATGATTCTATGCGTTTTAGACGAAATATTGGTAGAATAGGTGAAATAATTGCTTATAAAATTAGTGAAACTTTAAATTACGAAAAAAAAACTGTTACTACGCCTTTAGGAACTAAAATAGTTGATACTCCAAAAAAAGATATTGTTTTATGCTCTATCTTAAGAGCTGGGTTACCTTTACACGATGGATTGCTAAATTATTTTGATGATGCTGAAAATGCTTTTATTTCGGCCTATAGAAAACAGCGTAACGATAAGGAATTTGATATTAAGGTAGAATATTTTGCTTCACCTAATTTAGATAATAAGACCTTAATTTTAGCTGATCCAATTTTAGCAACTGGACAATCTTTGGTTGCTGTTTATGAAGGTTTAAAAAAACACGGAACTCCAAAAGAAATTCATTTAGCCTGTGTTATTGGCGCTACCGAAGGAATTGAATACATTAAAAATCACTTTCCTGAAAATACTAAATTATGGATTGGAACTGTTGATGCAAAATTAAATGACCACGGCTATATTGTTCCTGGTTTGGGTGATGCTGGCGATTTAGCTTTTGGAGTAAAATTATAAAAAATACACAACTACCGAAACTATTAAAAACAGATATAAAATTAGGTTTTTAATTGTTTTAGATAAGATTTTTTGTATAAAATTTGCAAGCAGTATTCCCGAAGGAAATATCAAGAAAAAGAGCTCCGAACCATTTTTTTGAGCTGAAAAAACTACAATAATTACTGAAATTATAAAGTGACCTATAATTAGTTGCAAAGCGGATTTAATTGTAGTACTTGCCTGTACTATTTTCGGTAGCAAAAAAACAATGCTCCATAATAAAACTGCTATTAATAAAGATAGAGGGATTAAATATTTTAATTGATTGTAATTAGAAAAATCTAAACTAAAATTAAAAATCAGTTTGTTGTAAAGTAGGTCTGTGCTGTCAAAGTAAAAATGATAAGTAAAAAAACCAATTATTGGAAACAACAAACCAATGATAGGAATTGTTAAGTTTTTTAAGTTTACCTTATTGTAAATAAATAAGCTTATATACACTAGTATTAAAAAAAAGATACTCCAAACGCATAAAATAGCAGAAATTCCTATCCAAAAACCAGCATCAAATAGTTTGCTTTTAGTGTTAAATCCAGATTTTAAACTATAAATTTTTCTAAAAGCAAAAAGCAATAATAAATTAGAAAAAAATAAGCTTGTAGTAAACATAGTTTCGTAAAAACTACCTATTAAAACAATAATTAAGTATAAAGCATACGAATTGTCCTCTGTTAAATTATTTTTTCTTAAAATAAAATTAATTAACAGTAACATAAAAATAAAGCCAATAAACATAGCTAAATTTAAGCCCAAAGCTGCTATAGAAAAATCAAAAGGTTTGAATAAAAAAATAGCTGCCATATAAAAAACGGCAAAAAGGAATAGTAGATTTACAATTATTACAGGTTTAGTTTTATTAAAAAAATTTGCTATCATTACTATATTTCATACTTTTGCCTGTAAATATAACTAAGAAATGATAGCAAACAATATTTTTAAGGCGATAGGTGATTTTTTTACAAACGTTTTATTTGCACCATACCATGAAATTAGATCCATGGATAATTGGTGGGCTCAAAACACAGTAAGTTGGATATTTATTATCATAACATTTATTGCAATGTTTTACTGGATAGGTGAAATAAGAAAATACAAAAAAGCTGGAAACGAATAGTTTTAGTCTTATTTTTATTCAAATATTCCTTTTAAAACACACTACTAATTGTGGGAAGCAAAAACAAACTTAAAAGATTTCGTGAAAACGATACATTTTCCAATGTAATTCAACCAACGCGAAAAGAAGTGCTCGAAGGCTTCTCTAAAAAAGGAAACTGGCAAACTTTTTTCAATAACAATAACCCAATAGTATTAGAATTAGGTTGTGGTAAGGGAGAATATACAATTGCATTGGCACGTAAAAATCCCAAGATAAATTATATTGGTATAGATTTAAAAGGAGCACGTTTTTGGCGTGGTGCTAAAACTGCTTTAGAAGAAAATTTAACCAATGTTGCTTTTATTAGAACTCAAATTGAATTAATAGATTTGTTGTTTGCAGAAAACGAAGTAACCGAAATTTGGATTACTTTTCCAGATCCTCAAATAAAATATACCCGAACAAAACATAGATTAACAAATACAGATTTTTTAAAGAAATATTATACAGTTTTAAAGCCTGATGGTATTGTAAATTTAAAAACTGACAGTGAATTTATGCACGGTTATACCTTAGGATTATTACACGGAGAAGGGCACGAAATTTTATATGCACATCATGATATTTACAAAAATCATCATGCTCCAAAAGAAGTTATTGAAACACAAACTTTTTATGAAAGTCAGTATCTAGAAAAAGGAAAACCAATTACGTACATAAAATTTAAGTTGAAATATTAGAAAGCTGTTGGTTATTTGCTCTAAATTTTTACTAAAAAAGTTTCTAAGATTACAGCTTCGATTCCGCTCAGCTATCACGGCTTTAGCTTTTGCTCTTTCAATATATAAACTATCTTTAACTCATGTCAAAATCCGAAAATTTTTTCAAAAAAGTTTATGAGGTTGCAAAACAAATTCCTTACGGAAGAGTTACTAGCTATGGTGCAATTGCAAAATATTTAGGAGCTGCACGCTCTGCTAGAATGGTAGGATGGGCAATGAATGCATCACACAATAATCAAGAAATTCCTGCTCACAGAGTTGTAAATAGAAAAGGTTTGTTAACTGGAAAACATCATTTCGATGGAACCAATCTAATGCAGCAATTATTAGAAAGTGAAGGAATTAAAATTGTTGAAAATCAAATTCAAAATTTTGATATCATTTTTTGGGATCCTTTTAAAGAATTACCTAACAATTTATAACTTTTTTAGTGTAACAACCACTGCATTTCTTTTTAATTCTTAACTTTTTATATTCAATAGAACTCTGTATATTTGTTGTTTAGAATGATTTTATATAAAGAATATGACTTACAGCAAAAAAGATATAACAAAAGCACTTGAAACCATTACCGCACCTGGTGAAGGTAAAAGTTTAGTTGAAAGTGGAGCAGTTAAAAATATTGTTACTTTTGAGAAAGAAATTATAGTAGATGTAACTATTAGCAACCCAACTTTACAAGCAAAAAAGAAAGTTGAAGTTGAAGTAATGAAAGCGATACATCAACATGTTGATCAAAAAGCCGATGTAAAAGTAAATGTTACTGCGGTAGCTCCTCCAGTTACACCTCTTAAACCAGAAAAACCGAAAGTTCCTGGAATTCAAAATATTATTGCAATAGCTTCAGGAAAAGGTGGTGTAGGAAAATCTACGATTACCGCAAATATGGCTATTTCACTTCAAAAGATGGGTTTTAAAGTTGGTGTTTTAGATGCTGATGTTTACGGACCTTCAACTCATTTAATGTTTGATGTTGCAAATGCAAGACCTTTATCTGTTGAAATTGACGGGCGTTCAAAAATGCAGCCTGTAGAAAGTTACGGAGTAAAAATACTTTCATTAGGGTTCTTTACAGATGCAAATCAGGCCGTAATTTGGCGTGGAGCAATGGCTTCAAAAGCACTGAATCAAATGATTTTTGATGCACATTGGGGTGAATTAGATTTTCTATTGATTGATTTACCTCCTGGAACTGGAGATATTCACTTGTCAATTGTTCAAGCAGTTCCAGTAACTGGTGCTGTTATTGTAAGTACACCTCAAAATATTGCTTTGGCCGATGCTAAAAAAGGAGTGGCAATGTTTAAACAAGAAAACATTAATGTACCTGTTTTAGGAATTGTTGAAAACATGAGCTACTTTACACCTGCAGAATTGCCAGATAATAAGTACTATATTTTTGGAAAAGATGGTGCGAGAAATTTAGCAGAAGACATTGATACTGCATTTTTGGGAGAAGTGCCACTTGTACAAAGTATTAGAGAAGCTGGTGATGTTGGACATCCTGTTGCTTTACAAGACAATACTCCATTAGAAAATGCTTTTAGTGAAATAACTAAAAACACGTTGTCTCAATTAGTAAAAAGAAATAAAGATTTACCTCCAACAGAAATTGTAAGAATTACAACTATGAGCGGGTGTAGTACAAACTAATAATTATAAATGGATTTAGAAGAACTAAAAGTTGACGTAGAAAATGCGTTGCAAGAAATAAGACCTTTTTTAGAGGCTGATGGCGGAAATATTTCGTTAGTTGAGATTACCAAAGATACTGTAAGTGTGCAGTTAGAAGGTGCTTGTTTAGGCTGTTCTGTAAATCAAATGACTCTTAAAAATGGAGTTGAAGCTACTATAAAAAAACATGCTCCTCAAATACAAAGAGTAATTGAAATAAACGGAATTAAATTTTAAAGTTTTTTGTATAAAAGTCAATCTTTTTAGACTGTCTCACGTCCAATAAATATTTAAAAACATCAATTTTAATAAAAGCTTAACGAATAAACGTTTGGCTTTTATTATTTTTGGAACAGAAATTGCTTTTTATATCCAAACAATTAGCAGCTTATTAATGAAAAAACAATCTTTTATACTATTTCTTTTTATATCTGCATTGGCATTTAGTCAATCTGTAAAACCTGAAACTATAAATTCCAAAAAAAAACTTGCTTTTAAAGGAGGAGAATGGCTAAAATTTAGAATGAGCTATAGCAATACGTTTAATGCTGGTTTTTCTACTATTGAAGTTAGAGAAACAAAAAATTTAGACAAAGACGCTTTTCATATTATTGGAACAGGGAAATCAACAGGTCTTGTAAGTTTGTTTTTTAAGGTAAAAGATGATTATCAGACTTTTATCTATAAAGAAACTTTAAAACCATATCGTTTTATTAGAAAAATTAATGAAGGAGGTTACACAAAAGACAAAGAAATTACTTTTGATTACGATACAAAACAGGCAATAGTAAAAAACAACAAACACAATACAGAAACTAAACACCCAATTAATGATGAAATTCAAGACTTACTTTCATCTCTTTACTTTTTAAGGAATCAAAAATTAAATACTTTAAAAGTAGGTGAAGAAATTGAATTACTTATGTTTTTCGATCAAGAAATTCATAACTTTAAATTGCTTTTTTTAGGTGAAGAAGTTATAAAAACTAAATTTGGGAAAGTAAACTCTTTAGCTTTTAGACCGATGGTGCAAGCGGGTAGAGTGTTTAAAGAACAAGAAAGTGTTACCGTTTGGATAAGTAATGATGATAATAAAATTCCACTTAGAATTAAAGCTTCACTTGCAGTTGGCTCTCTTAGAGCAGATTTAGATGCTTTTAAAGGTTTAGCACATCCTTTTAATATTATTTTTGACAATTAAATTGTACTTTTGCGTTTTATTTTTTAACCGCATAAAAAACGTAAAACTCTGAGAGCATTGAAAAAAATTAGTACACTTTTACTATTCGTTATATTATTTTCTTGTAAAGAAAAGAATCCTGAAACCGTTCTAATTACTGAGCCTAAAATACCAGAAATTATTAAGGAATTTGGTTTTAAACTAAATAATTACAAAGTAATAAACGACACTATTAAATCTGGTGAAAATTTTAGTGAAATTTTAGACAGACATCATGTAGAATATCCTAAAGTTTTAGAAATTGTAAATAAAATTAGAGACACTTTTAATGTTCGAAGAATAAAAAGCGGTATTCCTTACACTATTTTAGCAAAAAACGATTCTACCGAACAAGCGCAAGTTTTTATTTACAAACATTCTAAAGTTAGATATACTGTTATTGACTTTAAAGATTCAATTCCAACCGCATACAATGGAAGAAAACCAGTAAGAACCGAACTAAAAACAGCATCAGGTATTATTGAAAGCTCATTGTCTGAAGCTATTGAAGGTCAGGGTCTGAGTTCATATTTGTGGAGTAAAATGGCAGATGATATTTATGCCTGGACTATCGATTTTTCCAGACTTCAACCAGGAGATAAATTCAAATTAATTTATGAGCAATTGTATATAAATGATACAATTCCTGTTGGTATTGGAGAAATAAAAGCTTCTTACTTTGAACACGGCGATAAGCCTTTTTATGCATTTAAATTTGTGGCAGATTCAACACTTAATATTTCCGATTATTTTGATGATGAAGCTAATAATTTACGTCGTCAATTTCTAAAAATGCCTATTAAATTTGGAAGGCTTTCTTCTCGATATAACTTAAGAAGAAGAATTGCACTTTATGGTAATAAAATTAGAGCACATAAAGGAACCGACTTTGCAGCACCAATTGGTACAGAAATTATGGCAACAGCCAATGGAATAGTTACAGAATCTCGCAGAAAAGGAGGGAATGGTAATTATGTAAAAATTCGCCATAATAGCACTTACAGTACTCAATATTTACATATGAGTAGAAGAGCTGTAAAAGTTGGTGATGTTGTAAAACAAGGAGATGTTATTGGGTATATTGGAATGACAGGTAATACCTCTGGGCCTCATGTTTGTTACCGTTTCTGGAAAAATGGAGCTCAAGTAGATCCATTAAAACAAAAACTACCTGCTGCAGAACCTATGAAAGAAGCAATTAAACCAAATTACTTTAATTTTATAAAACCAATTAAAGAGCAATTGGATGCTATAAATTATTCAACAATTACAAACGAAATAAGTATTTCCGAAGAGGAATTGAATTCATAAACAATCATGAAAAATATAAATCCAACTAATACAAGTGCTTGGCAAAAACTAGCCAAGCATTACACTACTGCAAAAGATCTTCATTTAAAGGCATTATTTAATGCTGATAAAATTAGAAAAGAAAAATTTACAATTGATTTTAATGAATTTGAATTTGATTTTTCTAAGAATAGACTAACAGAAGAAACTATTGAGTATCTTATAGAATTGGCAAATGAAGTTGATTTGAAAAGTGCAATGAATGCCTATTTTTCAGGAGAAAAAATTAATCAAACTGAGAAAAGAGCCGTATTGCATACCGCACTAAGAAATCAGTCTGATTCTGAAATTTTTGTGGATGGAAAAAATGTAATGCCAGAAATACAAGATACCTTAATTAAAATGGAATCTTTTACAAATAAAGTTGTTTCTGGAGATTGGAAAGGTTTTACAGATAAGTCTATTACTGATGTTGTTAATATTGGTATTGGAGGATCCGATTTGGGTCCTGATATGGTTGTGGAATCTTTAAAATATTATAAAAATCATTTAAATGTTCATTTTGTTTCAAATATAGATGGAGACCATGTTCAGGAAACGATTAAAAATTTAAATCCTGAAACTACCTTATTTGTAATTGTATCAAAAACATTTACCACGCAAGAAACATTAACAAATGCTACCACTATTAAAAAATGGTTTTTGCAAACTGCTGAAGAAAATGATGTGGCAAAACATTTTGTAGCTGTTTCAACAAATTTAAAAACTGTTAGTGAATTTGGAATCGATAGCGATAATATTTTTACAATGTGGGACTGGGTTGGTGGTCGTTTTTCTTTATGGAGTACTGTTGGATTAACTATTAGTTTGGCTGTTGGTTTTCAAAATTTTAAAGACTTATTAATTGGTGCTTTTGAAATGGATGAACATTTTAAAAACACACCTTTTGAAAAAAATGCACCTGTAATTTCAAGTTTAATTGGTGTTTGGTATACAAACTTTTTTAACTGTGAAACCGAAGTTATTTTACCGTATTCGCAATACTTAAGTAAATTAGCTCCATACCTGCAACAAGCAATTATGGAAAGTAATGGTAAAAGTGTAGACAGAAATGGAAATCCTGTAAATTATCAAACAGGAAATGTTATTTGGGGGAGCCCAGGTACAAATTCGCAACATGCATTTATGCAGTTATTGCACCAAGGTACTAAATTAATTCCTGCTGATTTTATCGGTTTTAAAGAGTCGTTGTATGGTAATACAGAGCATCATACAAAATTAATGGCAAACTTTTATGGTCAAACACAAGCTTTAGCTGAAGGGAAAACAAAAGAAGAAGTACATTTAGATTTAAAAACTCAAGGAAAAATGGACGAAATTGAAACCTTGCTTCCATTTAAAGTTTTTGAAGGTAACAAGCCAAGTACAGCTATTCTAATAGAAAAATTAACTCCTAAAACTTTGGGAGGTTTAATTGCTTTTTATGAGCATAAAATATTTATTCAAGGTGTTATTTGGAATATTTTTAGTTTTGATCAATTTGGTGTAGAATTAGGTAAAGAATTAGCGCATAAGAACCTGTTAAAAAACCAATAAAAAATTGAAAGAGGTAAATAATTCTTAACCTTTTTAATTTTAAAATTAATATCGAGAATAGCAATTTAAAAACAATAGCTATTCTCGATTTGTTTTTTACAAAAACACAGAATTGTTTAATTTTTGAGAACCTCAAAATTTCTATTTTTAGTGTCTAAAACTGCTAAAAATGTAGTTTAAAACCTTTCTTAAGATAGTTTAATTTTAAACTGAGAAGGCAACAGTTTAACTAAATCCTTTTAAATAAAAACTAAATTATATTTAAAACATAAAGTTTTTAACAAATTGTTAAGTTTTATTAACATTTGCTGATATTCACTTGGTTGATTATCAGTAAACTCTTCTAAATATTGTATATTTATTCGTCTTAATTATTTGTTAAAATTTAACAAATAATTAAAGGTAGAATCAACAAAAATTTGCACTTTTGCAAGACATTTAATTCAAATTAAAATTTAAACATGAGAAAATTTAAACATTTATTAATGGTAGTAGTACTATGTACTTCTGCTACTATTTTTGCTCAAACAAAACTTACTGGAAAAGTAGTTGACGAGACTAGTCAGCCTTTACCTGGAGCTTCTATTGTTGTTAAAGGATCTAGCACAGGAGTTTCTACAGATTTTGATGGAAATTTTACATTAGAAACAGCTATTTCTAATGGTACAATCGAAGTTTCATTTGTTGGATATGAAGCTAAAATTTTTACATTTAATGGCTCAAAAAATTTCGGATCAATTACATTGAATCCATCAGCAGAATCATTAGATGAAATTATTATTACAGCAACTTCTTTTGCTATTGATAGAAAGACTCCAGTTGCTGTTTCAACAGTAAAAGCTGAGGTAATTGAAAACAAATTAGGTTCTCAAGAATTTCCTGAAATTTTAAAGTCTACACCTGGTGTGTATGCTACTAAATCTGGTGGTGGATTTGGAGATGGTAGATTAACATTAAGAGGATTTAATTCTGAAAATGTTGCTGTTATGATTAATGGTGTTCCTGTAAATGATATGGAGAACGGAAGAGTTTACTGGTCTAACTGGGCTGGTTTAGCTGATGTAACTAGTGCTATGCAGGTTCAACGTGGTTTAGGTGCTTCTAAATTAGCTGTACCTTCTATTGGTGGTACGGTAAATATTTTATCTAAAACTACTGACGTAGAAAAAGGTGGAAATATTTTTACAGCTGTTGGAAATGATGGTTACCAAAAATACGGAGCAACTGTTTCAACAGGTTTATTAGATAACGGTTTTGCAGCTACAGTTTCAGCTTCAAAAACAAAAGGAGATGGTTATATAGATGGAACTCAGTTTGAAGGTTATAACTACTTTGTTAATATTTCAAAACAAATTAACGATAGTCACAAAATTGCTATTACCTCTTTTGGAGCTCCGCAATGGCATGGTCAAAGACAAAATCAAAGCTTAATTTCAACATATAGAAATGCTGAAAGTGGTATAAAATTTAACCCAAACTGGGGTTATAGAGATGGTAATGTTGTGAATGTGGAAGATAACTTCTACCACAAATCACAAACTTCTTTAAACCATTATTGGACAATTAATGATAAAACTAACGTATCTACTGCGCTGTATGCTTCTTGGGGAACAGGTGGTGGTGGTGGTACCGCTGGTAATACAAGTTTATTCCAACAAAGAATGGGTGGCGATGACCAACCAATCGATATTGATAATATTGTTGCAATAAATCGTGCAAATGGGTCTTTAGGTGCTGAAGCATATTTAAGAGCTTCAAGAAATGACCATAGTTGGTTTGGTGTTTTATCTACTTTAAAAACAGATTTAAACGAAAAACTATCTTTAATTGCTGGTATTGACCTTAGAGATTATACAGGAAAACACTTCTCTGAAGTTACAGATTTATTAGGTGCAGATTATGCTTTCGATAATAGTAATGTAAACAATCCTAATGCTGCATTACAAGTTGGTGACAAACGAGATTATTGGAATGATGGTGAAGTTGGCTGGCAAGGTCTTTTCACTCAATTAGAGTATGACAAAGATAATATTGCTGGTTTTATTTCTGCAGCCGTTTCTAATACATCTTACAGAAGAGTAGATTATTTCCAGTACTTACCTGGAAATCAGGAAACTGATAAATATAATTTTACAGGGTATAGCATAAAAGGTGGAGCTAACTATAATATTAATGATACACACAATGTGTTTGCAAACATTGGGTATTTTGAAAAAGCACCTGGTTTTGACGCTGTATTCTTACAATTTGATAATGATCACATAAATGCGGATGCTGAAAATCAAAAAATATTTAGTACAGAATTAGGTTATGGATTTAGAGGTGCAACTTTTGCAGCGAATGTTAATATATATAGAACTGAGTGGAAAGATAGAACTTTAACTAGAGGTTTTCAAAATCCAGATGGATCATTTAATTCAGCAAATATTTTAGGTGTTAATGCAATTCACCAAGGTGCAGAGTTTGATTTTACATATAGACCAGGAAATAAATTAAGTGTAGTTGGTATGCTTTCTTTAGGTGATTGGACCTGGGATAACGATGTAACAAATGTTCAAATTTTTGATGAAGAACAAAACTTAGTTCAAACTGTTGATTTATTTATTGCAGGTTTAAAAGTTTCTGACGCTGCACAAACTACAGCTTCTTTAGGTTTTGATTACGAATTAATGGACAAAACAAATTTCACAGTTGATTTTAACTATTTTGCTGATTTATATGCGAGATATGATCCTAATTCAAGAGGATCTGTAGGACCACAAGCATGGAAAGCTCCTAATTATACAACTTTTGATATGAGTGTTAGACACGGATTTAAAATTGGTGACTTAGATGCTACATTAATTGGTAGAATGAATAATGTTTTCGATACTCAGTATATCGCAGATGCAACAGATGGTAATGGTTCAGTTGACGAAACTGCACTTGTTTGGTATGGTTACGGTAGAACTTTTAACGTAAGTGCTAAAATTAAATTTTAAAAAAAACATAAGACAATGAAAAAAATAATTTATTTAATAATGGCATTCACAATGGTATTAACTACCAGTTGTGATCCTATGGAAGATATTCATGATGAAATAGATTTTAAAGAAAATGTTATTGTTGGTGATGATGTAATTACTTTAACTGATGATGACTATGATGAATTAGATTTAGATGGAGGCTTTGCATCTGTAGATGAAGTTAAGTTGCTTTTACCTAACTATTTATCTGACTTATATCCTGTATGGGGTAAAGGTTCTTCTGTATTAGTTAACTATAATATGACTGGAGGTCTTACAGATTTAGCTGAAGTTTCAGATTATATGAATGCTGAAAATTACTCTTTAGAAACAGCTGATTATGCTGAAAGTGGAAGTATGGTAGAAGGTTTTTATCCAAACGTTAAACCTAGCGATTTTTTAGAAGATGTGCTTGAAAATAACATTGTAGCAGATGAAGGTGATATTGTAAAAGTAAAATACATTCAATATAATGAAGAGCCTACAGTTATAACTACTACTAATTATTCTTTAGAAGAGAATTTTAACTACGGGTCTGTAGCTGGTGAATTAACAACTATTTCAAATGATTGGACGGCACATTCAGGTACTTCAGCTGTAAATTACATTACATCTGGTTTATCAATGGATAATTACCCAACATCTAGTGTAGGAGGTTCTATCGAAATAGATGGTTTTGGATCTCAAGATGTTAACCGTTCTTTTAATGCTAAAACTTCAGGAACGATCTATTTAAGTGGGTTAGTAAATTTAACGGCAGTTGGTGCTGAAGACGGAACTTACTTTTTTCATTTAATGGATGATGGTACTAATTTTAGAGCAAGAATTGGAGCTAAAAGCGATGGTGATGGAAAAATACTATTTGGTATTGGAGCTAGTTCAAGTTCTTTAACATTTACTGATGCATCTTACGATTTTAATACTACTTACCTTCTTGTAGCTTCTTACAATATGCAAAGTGGTGAATCAAATTTACACGTTTTAACTTCTGTAGAGGCTTCAGAACCTGCTGCACCTGCAGCAACAAATACAGGTTCTACAGCTACAAGTATAGAGAAAGTTGCTATTCGTCAAGGATGGAATGGACCTACAGGTAGTGTAGATGGTATTCGTGTTGCTACTTCTTGGGAAGATTTAATGGTTAATGACGTAGCAACAGATGTTCAAGGTGATAAAACATATACAGAAGTTTATTATACATTTAATGGTACTTACTGGAATGAATCAGATGGTGTATATTATTTAAGTTCTGATGATTATGATTCTATGGGAACAGCCTCTGGCCAACCAGGAAGATATAATAATTTTGATGGTAATGTAGCTCCTAATAATTATATTCCTGCTTTCTTAGCATTAGAACATCCTTTTGCACAAGAAGAAGATGAATTAATTGTAATGTATAGGTATTATTCTGATGGTTCAACTAACGTTAAAGGGAATTTATATACTGTAATTAATGGCGTTTGGACTGCTCATAGTGCCTCGTTACAATTTGGACATGACGGTAGTGCTTGGGTGCCAGATAATACTATTAAATATACATTAACACAAGCTGATTACGATTCTTTAGGAACTGAATTTGGAGACCCTGGATATTATAATAATTTTGATGTAAGAGAAGGAAATGATAATTATGAGAGTCCTGAATCAATATTAGCATATATTAATATTGTTCTTTCTAATAACTTCCCTGGAATGGCTGAAGGACAAAAATTTACTGTTCTATATGATGTTTATTCTGGAACTGCTGAAGTTTGGGAAATGAATGTAATTTTATCTGGAGGAGTTTACGTTCTTCAATAAAAGAAATCTTATTTTTCTATAAAGTATAAAGACCGCTTTTAAAGCGGTCTTTTATTTTAAACATTTATTATATGGTTATTTAAAACTTAATAACCTGCAGCCTGTCCATCTTTTCTAGATTCAGAAGCGCCCAAATAAACTTTGTTTTCAGCATCGTACATAATTGCCTGGTAGCCACCAAAACTTCCTCCATAGCCAACTTTATGACCTCTAGAAATTAATTTTCTAATTTCATTAAATGAGATACCGCTTTCTAATTTAATTTCACCTTTATCAACTGCCGTTTCACCAGTTGGAGAAGAAGAACCTGTGTGTTCAATTCTTGGAGCATCTCCAGCCTCTTGTAAGTTCATTCTAAAATCTACCAAGTTCATTACTATTTGAACATGACCTTGTGGTTGAAAATCACCTCCCATAACACCAAAACTTACGTAAGGATTTCCATTTTTGGTGATAAATGCTGGGATAATGGTATGAAAAGGTCTTTTTTTAGGTTCATAAGTATTAAACTTCCCTTCTTCTAACGTAAATAACTCACCGCGATCTTGTAACATAAAACCTAATTTTGGAGGCACCATTCCAGAACCCATTCCTCTATAATTACTTTGTATTAGAGAAACCATATTTCCTTCTTTATCAGATACGGTTAAATAGATAGTTTCTCCTGCACTAATTTCTCCAGCATTGTATTTTCCTGCCCTATCAGTAATTAATTCTTTTCTGCCTTTTGCATATTCTTTACTCAATAATTCTTGAACAGGTACTTTTGCAAAATCCATATCGGCATAGTATTTTGCTCTGTCTTCAAAAGCTAATTTTTTAGCCTCGGTAACTATATGAATGTGTTCGGCAGAGCCAAATTCAATAGTTGAAAAGTCATATTGTTCAATAATATTCAGCATTTGTAAAGCGGCAATTCCTTGTCCGTTTGGTGGTAGTTCCCAAACATCAAATCCTCTGTAATTTACAGAGACTGGTTGTACCCATTCCGATTTATGGGTTGCTAAATCTTTATATGATAAAAATCCGCCTTGTTCTTTTATAAAATTAACAATTGTTTTTGCCATTGCTCCTTTATAAAAAGCATCACGACCACCTTTAGCTAATTTAGAATAGGTAGTTGCCAAATACGGATTTTTAAAAATTGTTCCTTTTGAAGGCACTTTACCATTAGCCGTATATGTTTCTAATACATTAGGAAATTTAGCTCCTAAATATGGAACAGATCGTTGTAAATAATATCCAATTAGTTCGGTTACTGGGAAGCCTTCATTTGCATAATTAATGGCTGGAGTTAAAATTTTATTCATTGGTAATTTTCCAAACTTAGAATGTAGTTCAAACCAACCATCAACACAACCAGGAACACTTACAGGTAAAGGTCCTAAAGATGGAATCTTTTTATAATTATTGTCTTGAAAATATTTTAATGTTAAATTTTCAGGAGATCTACCGCTTGCATTTAAACCATATAATTTTTGTGTTTTTGCATCCCAAACTATGGCAAATAAATCACCACCAATACCGCTTCCTGTTGGTTCCATTAACCCAAGAGTTGCATTAGCTGCAATAGCAGCATCAACTGCAGAGCCTCCTTGTTTTAAAATATCTATTCCTATTTGGGTAGCTAACGGGTGGGACGTTGCTACCATTCCATTTTTAGCAATAACTTCAGATCTTGTTACAAAATTTGCACCTGTAATTCTATCTTGGGTGTACATTTTAAAAGAAGAAAATACAATAATAACGATAAATAAATATTTCATAATTCGAGATTTTATGGGTTCTAAACAAATTTAAATTAAAAAATTATATAATAAGAAGAGATTTAACGCAAAAAACCCTAACAATTTCAAAAGAACTGTTAGGGTTTTTATTTTTTTAAATTTTATTAAACTTCTTAGAAAGAGTAGTTTAAACCAAACATCCAGTAGGTTTGTAATTTATTATCAACATTATTAAAAGTAGCAGTGTCATCATCTACTAAAGCATAGTTTAAAGCTTCTTGCTTGTTTTTTCTTAGCCCTAAATCAAAACCTACACCTATTGCTTTCCAGAGTGTATAGCCGAATGAGTTTGTCCAAGTCCAGTTCGAGTAATTCGAGCTTTTATAACTTTGAAATGCAGAAAGATTTGTTTTAAATTTTACAGCGCCAAGTTGTTTGGTATAATCAGCAACTATTTTTGCGCCTAAAGAAGATTCGAAAATAGTTTCGCCTTTACTAAAAACAAAATTATAGTTTAAAGGATGTATAACAACAACCATATCTGTAATTGGAGTCCAAGTTGAACCAATTCCAAGGTCTAAATATCCAGGATCATTAAAATTACTTAAAATAGTCGTTTTGTATTCTCCTAAAGTTGAAATTGCAAATTTTTCACTTAATTTCTGTCCATATAATGAAGTAATAGTAAATACGTCTGTAGCTTCTTGAAAATCTTTATTGTCTGTTGGATTATCTTTATCATCAAACTTTACCCAGCTTAAATTTACATTTGCTGAATTTCTCCAGAAAAACTTTGGTTGCTTTAAATTTGCAAAAGCGTTTACTGTAAATCCAATATTACCAGTAGCTGAATTTGGTTTTCCTTTAGAATACCAATTATTAAAACCAGAAAGGTTTCCGCCTATTGTTCCAAACGCTCCTTTTTTCCAACCTGGAAATGCATCAATTTTGCTTTGTATAACTTTTACTTTGGCTTGTAAAGCAGCAATAGAATCTTTTTTAGGGGTTTGTTGAGCTTTAAGTTCTTCAATTGTTTGTGCATTTATATAGGATATACATAACATACATATTAATACTAAAATTATTTTTTTCATATTATAAAATTTTAAATTTTTAAGGGTGCAAATATGCAATAATAAGACCATTTTTATTTGAAAAAGTCATAACTTTTGTAATATTCTAAATAACAATTGCTGTAGAATGAATATCTAATAATTAAATTTAACAAAAAATAAGACAATAATATGGCCCAATTTAAATAAATTAATATGAAGCAGTTTACCGTTTTTAGACTAAAATAGTATTACAACTAATATAAATGGAATGATTTTAGTAGTTTTTTTTAGCAATAACAAATGTTACTTTAAAACTAAAATCCGTAATTAAAACTAAGTCCAAAAACCTCTCTTATTTGAAAGCCTTCATAGGCATTGTCATCATAAATGGTTTGAAAAATTAAGTTTGTAGTAAAGTAACCGTTAATTTTCATTACAAGGTTCATTGTGTAATCAATATCAATATTTTCAGGTTTTTCTAAATAATTGGCATATAAATTAAGTAGATTTTCAATGCTCATATTTTCCATTAAATTAATTTTTAATCTACCCGATGCATTAAAACCTAATTCCAATCGTGTATTTTCTCCTTCTTCTACTCCAAAATATGCGTTTTTAGGCAACGTTAAATCTTTATCTACAATTACTAATTTAGTAGTAGCAGGAGCAATATTAAATTTAAAATTTTTATTTTTTTCCCATAGCATACCTGGTCCAATTAAAAATGTTGCTGGCGAAAAGAAGTTGGTATATTCATTCCTAATTTCCTTACCATTAGCATCTTTGCTATATTTAAATCCTTTATTAAATTGTGTTTTAAAATTAAATAGAGCGGAATAATACCAATAATTTTCGGCATTAATACCTAACAGGGAGTTAAATTCTAACCTGTCATCTGTTTTTTTTGTAAACTCAGCGTTTTTACTTTTTGTTAAACCATAAGAAGTAGTGATATTATTTTTCCAAGTATAATTTCCCTTGGCATAATCAAAGTTATAATTTATACTGGCATTACCAGCTAAAGTATTTTCTCCTTTAGAAGCCCAATTATTAAATGCAGATTGGTTAAACATAAAAGATATTTTTCCTTTTGTTGACCAACTTGGCTCTACAGCAACAGAGTCTTTATCGTTGGAATACGAAAACGTACTATTAAATATTAAAAATAAAATTAAAAAAAATGCTTTCTTCATAAAATTCAAATTGAAAATTATAACTTATATAACCGACAAAATTAAACAGAATACTTTACATAAAAAAGTTTAAAAACGTGATATTTACAGTTAATAGGTTAAATTATTTTAATAACGTTAATTATTATAAATAATTATACTATTAGCTTGCTTTTTATCTTCATTCTTAAATAGTAACTAGACAGAAACAAATTAATAGTATAATTATAGTTCTTCACCTTTATTTGGATTAATTAAACCAAACTTTTTTGCTCTAGCTTCCCAACTTTTTCTGGCAAGTAGTTGTAAGTCTTCAACTGTATCTCGTTCGTCCATTATTTCTAAACCAAGCAAGGTTTCAATAACATCTTCCATAGTTACAATTCCACTAGTAGTTCCATATTCATCAACTACTAAAGCAATGTGTTCTTTATTGGCTATAAACTTTTCAAATAAATCTGGAATAGGAATTGTTCTATTTGTTATAATTAATTCTCTTTTTATTTCAGATAGTTTTTTAGTTCCATTGCCTTTAATAATTTCTTCCATAACATCATCTTTTAAAATAAAACCAGTGATATTGTCTGAATTATTATTAAAAATAGGAATTCTAGAAAAGCGCAATTTTGGATGTTTGTTAAAAAACTCTTGAATTGTAATATCTTCCGAAGCCCTTGTCATTACAGTTCTGGGAGTCATTACATCTTTAACCTGCACCAATTTAAAAGTAAGTAGGTTTTTAATAATGGCACTTTCACTTTCTTCAAAAACACCTTCTTCATGTGCAATATCGGTCATTGTATGAAAATCTTCTCTACTTAAAATAGATCCATGACCACCTCTTCCACCAATTAGTTTTGTAGTTAATTGAAGCAACCACAAAATACCTGTATATTTTAAAACATAAATAAAAGGTAATAAGGTGTTTGCCGTAAAACCAGCTAATTTATTCCAATATTTTGCGCCTATTGTTTTGGGTATTATTTCTGAAAAAACCAATATTAAAATAGTCATTATTGCAGAAATAATTCCAACGGCATTTATACCAAAAATATTTATTTCAAGATTTAAAGATTCTGCTTGAACTCCAACCAATATGGCTCCTACTGTGTGCGCAATGGTATTTACAGTTAAAATAGCTATTAAAGGCTTATCAACATCTTTTTTTAACAGTTCAAGTTTAGAAGCATAGGCTTTTCCTTCTTGTTTTTTTATAGTTATAAATGTTGGAGAAATACTCAATAATACCGCCTCTAGAATAGAGCATAAAAAAGAAAAGAAAAGTGAAACTGCTGCATAAAATATGAGTAATGTCATTAGTCGAGTGATTTAATGGCTAAATGTAAGTAATAAAATGGCAACTTGAAAATAAAAAAATCTTTGAAAAAAATCTTTATTTTATTGGTAAGCTTCAATTTTAAAGGTTCTTTTTCTTTTTATAAAGAGCAACAGTAGAACACGCTTCACCAAACATAATGCTTTTAGCAACTGGTTGTAATTTTTCTATTAATTGAATATAGGCAGTTTCTGGGATTGGTTTATTAGAACATCCTTTAATAATAACTGGTAGATCTTTGTATGCTTCCACATTAAAGTTTTGCATTATTTCTTGAAAAATTGCAGTTTCTAGTTGTTGTAAATTTCCAATAATAGTTTTTTTTGCAAAAGGGCTTGTGTAGGTTGCAATTAACATATATGCCCAAGAAGGAATTATTGCATCAGATGAGCAAGAAATTGCTATATAATGGTTTTGGTATTGACTCCAATCATGATTTTTTAAAAATGCTCTAAAGTCTTTTTCTTTTAAAATAATTTCTTGAAACAACCAGTCTTTTATATCTATACTAGTTCTAGAGCCTTTTGGATAAAAATCTTCAAGATCTATGGTTTTTAGTTTGCTTTTTGCAACTCTATTTACAATTTCGTCTGCCATTATAAAAAACCAAGTTCCAATTTAGCTTCTTCGCTCATCATATCTTGCGTCCACATTGGATCGAAAGTAATTTCAACTTCGGCATTTTTAACTTCTTCAAGTGTTTTTACTTTTTCCTCAATTTCAACAGGTAATGTTTCTGCGACTGGACAATTTGGAGATGTTAGTGTCATTAAAATTTTTACATCATTATTTTCACTTACAAAAACATCGTAGATCAACCCTAATTCAAATATATCTACTGGAATCTCAGGGTCGTAAATAGTTTTTAAAACACCTACTATTTTATTTCCTAACTCTTCTACTCTATTACTATTCATACTTAAAACCGTTCTTTATATTCATTCTAAATAAGGACAAATATACATGAATTAACTTAATTTAGATTGAAAAGCTAGTGCGTATAATTTTATTTGCTTAATCATGGAGACCAATCCGTTTGCTCTTGTTGGAGAAAGGTGCTCTTTTAAGCCAATTTCATCAATAAAATATAAATCCGCATCTAAAATAGCGGTTGGTGTTTGCTTATTAAAAACACGTAATAAAATAGCAACAATTCCTTTTGTTAAAATAGCATCACTGTCTGCCGTAAAGGTAATTTTTTGATCTTCAATTTCAGAATGTAACCAAACTTTAGATTGACAACCAACTATTAAATTTTCATCTTTTTTAAATGTTTCATCTATTAAAGGTAAAGATTTTCCAAGCTCTATAATATATTCATAACGCTCCATCCAGTCATCAAACATTGAAAACTCATCTATAATTTCTTCTTGTATTTCTTTGATAGTCATTTTTTAAACTTATTTTTGCAGAATCTAAGATTGCATCTTTTTAAGAACTGCAAAAATAAGGTAAAAAAATTAGAATTCCATTCCTATAAAGGAAGGAATCTTATCTATAAATATATTTGTAAATTATTGACAGATTCTTGTATTTACAGGAAAAAACAAAAAACTTAATATGAGTAAATTATTAATTGTTGGTACGGTTGCTTTTGATGCTATTGAGACTCCGTTTGGAAAAACTGATAAAATTTTAGGAGGTGCTGCAACCTATATTTCTCTTTCTGCGTCGCAATTTGGAGTAAAATCTGGAATTGTTTCTGTTGTTGGTGGGGATTTTCCAACAGCTTATTTAAAAAAATTAAACGATAAAAATATTAATACAGACGGTATTGAAATTATAAAAGAAGGTAAAACATTCTTTTGGAAAGGAAAATACCACAACGATTTAAACTCTAGAGATACTTTAATTACAGATTTAAATGTATTGGCAGATTTTAAACCTGTTGTACCTAAAAAATTTTTAGATACCGATTTTTTAATGTTAGGAAATTTACATCCTTCTGTTCAAATGGAAGTTATTAAACAAATTCCGAGAAGACCTAAATTGGTTGCATTGGATACTATGAATTTTTGGATGGATAATACACTGCCTGAATTAATGGAAGTAATTGCTAAAATTGATGTTATTACGATTAACGACGAAGAAGCAAGGCAGTTGTCTGGTGAGTATTCTTTGGTTAAAGCAGCCCAAAAAATACATGAAATGGGTCCAAAATATGTAGTAATAAAAAAAGGAGAACACGGTGCATTATTATTTAATGATGATAATGTATTTTTTGCTCCTGCATTACCTTTAGAAGAAGTTTTTGACCCAACCGGAGCTGGAGATACTTTTGCAGGCGGATTTATTGGACATATTGCTCGTACAGGAGATGTTACTTTTGAAAATATGAAAAGAGCAGTTATTGCAGGGTCTAATTTAGCTTCATTCTGTGTAGAGAAATTTGGAACCGAACGTATGGAAAATTTAACTTTTGAAGAAATTCAAGAACGCTTGTTACAATTTAAATTATTAACTCAATTTGATATAGAATTAAGTTAGTTGTATTTTAAAATTCTGTATTCGTGCAGATTTTTTTATTTAAATATACTATTATACTAAAACAAAAACTATGAGTGACGCTATTAAACACGAATGTGGAATTGCAATGGTTAGATTGTTAAAACCTTTACAGTATTATAAAGATAAATATGGTTCAGCGTTTTATGGTTTAAATAAAATGTACTTGTTAATGGAAAAACAGCACAATCGAGGTCAAGATGGTGCAGGTATAGCAAGTATTAAATTTAATGTAGCTCCAGGTACACGCTATATTAGTCGTGTGCGCTCAAATGCCGATCAACCAATACAAGATGTATTTGCTCAAATTAACAATCGTTTAAACAATTTAAATGAACAATTTCCGAATAAAATTGATGATGTAGATTGGCAAGTAGAAAACGCACCTTATATAGGAAATTTATATTTAGGGCATGTACGTTATGGAACTTTTGGAAAAAATAGCATAGAAGCTGTACATCCATTTTTGCGTCAAAGTAATTGGATGCATAAAAGTTTAATTGTAGCAGGTAATTTTAATATGACCAACTCTAAACGTTTGTTTGACGATTTGGTTGAAATTGGTCAGCATCCAAAAGAAATGACTGACACCGTTACGGTTATGGAGAAAATAGGTCATTTTATTGATGATGAAGTTGCAAAATTATATCAAAAATTAAAAAAAGAAAAAGGCATTTCAAAAAAAGAAGCTTCACCAATAATTGAAAAGCGAATTAATATTAAAAAAATATTAAAAAGATCTGCAAAAAACTGGGATGGAGGGTATGCAATGGCAGGTTTATTGGGGCACGGAGACGCTTTTGTATTACGTGATCCAGCAGGTATTAGACCCGCATTTTATTATAAAGATGATGAAGTTGTAGTTGTAGCTTCAGAACGTCCTGTAATTCAAACTGTTTTTAATATTCCAATGGATGCTGTGAAAGAGTTAGATCCTGGGCATGCATTAATTATGAAAAGAAGTGGTAAAGTTTCAATAGATGAAATTAGAAAACCATTACCTCAAAAATCATGTTCATTTGAACGTATCTATTTCTCAAGAGGAAGTGATGCCGATATTTATACCGAAAGAAAAACATTAGGGAAATTAGTATTTCCTAAAGTTTTAGAAAAAATAAATAACGATTTAAAAAATACTGTTTTTTCTTATATACCTAACACTGCCGAAACTTCTTTTTATGGAATGTTTGAAGCAGCGGAAGATTTTTTAAATCAACAAAAAACAACTGCTATTTTAGATGGACAACGAAATTTATCTGCCGAAAAAGTAAAAGAAATTCTAGCAGAAAGACCGCGTATTGAAAAACTAGCTATAAAAGATGCAAAACTTAGAACTTTTATTGCTGATGATAATAGTAGAGATGATTTGGTAGCGCATGTTTACGATGTTACCTACGGTATTGTAAAACCAAATGATAACTTGGTTATTATAGACGATAGTATTGTACGTGGTACTACTTTAAAAAAGAGTATTATTAAAATTTTAGACCGTCTTAAACCGAAAAAAATTATTATAGTTTCATCGGCTCCACAAATTCGTTATCCAGATTGTTATGGTATAGATATGGCAAGAATGGGCGATTTTATTGCTTTTAGAGCTGCCTTAGAATTGTTAAAAGAAGCTAATAACTACAATTTGGTTGAAGAAGTTTATAATAAATGTAAAGCGCAACAACAATTAGAAGATACTGAGATTGAAAATGCAGTAAAAGAAATTTATAATTCTTTTTCAGATGAACAAATATCAAATAAAATTGCTCAAATGCTAAAAACAGAAGAAATAATTTCTGATGTTCAAATTATTTATCAATCTGTAGATAACTTGCACAAAGCCTGTCCAAATCATTTAGGAGATTGGTATTTTACTGGAGATTACCCAACACCAGGAGGAAACAGAGTAGTAAACGATTCTTTTATTAATTTTTACGAAGGAAGTAACAAAAGAGCCTATTAAATCTCTTATAATTAAGACACAAAAAAACTCGCCAATTGGCGAGTTTTTTTGTATTTAACTAAAAATATTATTTATTTTCAGCATATAATTTTTCAACATGATTCCAGTTAATAACGTTAAAAAACGCATTAATATAATCTGGTCTTCTGTTTTGATAGTTTAAGTAATAAGCGTGTTCCCAAACATCTAAAGCTAAAATTGGAAAACCTCCACAGCTAACACCTGGCATTAATGGGTTGTCTTGATTTGGTGTAGAACAGATTTCAACTTTTCCTCCTTTATGAACACATAGCCAAGCCCATCCAGATCCAAAACGAGTTGCAGCAGCTTTTGCAAAAGCGTCTTTAAAAGCATCTACAGAACCAAATTCAGCAATAATAGCATCTTTTAATTCTCCAGATAAATAGCCTTTTCCTTCAGGATTCATTACATCCCAAAATAAACAATGGTTATAAAAACCACCACCGTTATTTCTAACAGCAGCATTGTTCATATCTAACCCATCTAAAATAGCTTCAATAGATTTTCCTTCAAGGTCTGTTCCAGCAATTGCATTGTTTAAATTGTTGGTATATCCAGCATGATGTTTAGTATGGTGAATTTCCATGGTTCTAGCATCAATATGTGGTTCTAACGCGTCATAAGCGTACGGTAATTTTGGTAATTCAAATGACATAGTTGTATGTGTTTTATAGTTAAAATTAAATGTTTTTTCTTTTTCGCAATTATTCAAAGGTAACGAACCATTCTCATTTTAAAAAATCTTAAAAATCAAATGTTCTTATAGTAGTATTAGAATTAGTTATAAAATGTGAGATGTATAAGTAAAACGTCTCAAATTTCATTTTTTTAATAATTTGAATCCGCAGGGTATTTCGCCATAAACTCTTCTGCTTTTTCAACCATTTTTTTACTTCCACAAAAAAACGGAACACGTTGGTGTAATTCTGTTGGTTTAATATCCATAATTCTTTTGTAACCATCGGTTGCTTTTCCATTTGCTTGTTCTGCTAAAAAAGCCATTGGATTGCATTCGTATAATAAACGTAATTTACCTTTTGGACCAATGGCGCTTGTTGGGTACATATAAATTCCTCCTTTTATCATATTTCTATGAAAGTCAGAAACTAAAGAACCAATATAGCGAGAGGTGTAAGGTCTGTTATCTTTTTCTTCTTGACAGTATTTTAAATAGTCTTTTACACCTTGAGGAAAATGCACATAATTTCCTTCATTTATTGAATAAATTTTTCCTTCTTCTGGGAATTGAAAATTTGGATGTGATAAATAAAAAGATCCAATTGCTGGGTTTAATGTAAACCCATTTACACCATGACCTGAAGTGTAAACCAACATAGTTGAAGTTCCGTAAACTACATACCCAGCAGCAACTTGTAAGTTTCCAGGTTGTAAAAAATCAGCCATTTCAACAGGTGTGCCAATAGGAGTTACACGTTTGTAAATAGAGAAAATGGTTCCTACAGAAACATTTACATCTATATTAGAAGAACCATCTAAAGGATCTATTAAGACTACATATTTATTTTCATTAGTGCCTTGTTTTCCTCTAATTGTTACAAAATTATCTTCTTCTTCACTTGCAATTCCACAAACAATTTCTCTATTAATTAAGGTTTCCATAAACACTTTATTAGCATACACATCTAATTTTTGTTGATCTTCACCTTGAATATTTGTTTCACCAGCATTGCCCATAATATCTACTAAACCAGCTTTATTCACTTTATAATTAACAATCTTAGCTGCTAATTTTACAGAACTTAAAAGTCTAGAAAATTCTCCAGAAGTAGATTTATAATGTTTTTGATTTTCAATAATAAATTCCCCGAGGGTTAATTTGTTGGTTTCCATTTAAGTTATTTGAGTTTGTTTATACAAATATCTAAAAATTAAATTTGAAAAAGGACTGGGTTTGTAAGATAGTTTGAATAAAGATTTTTTATTTTAGCCATAACTTTAGAATTAAAATAAAAATGAATTTTATAATTAGAGATGCAAAAATTGAAGATGTGCCTTCAATTTTAAAGCTAATAAAGGAATTAGCACATTTTGAAAATGAAGCAGATGCTGTTGAGGTTACAGAGGCAGATTTAGAAAAAGATGGCTTTGGAGAAAGTCCTTTGTTTAAAGTATTTGTTGCCGAAATTGCTGAAAAAATTGTTGGAATAGCATTGTTTTATCCTCGTTATTCTACGTGGAAAGGACCCACAATTCATTTGGAAGATTTAATTGTAACGGAACAAAAAAGAGGATTGAAAATAGGAAGTGCTTTATATAGAAAAGTTATAGAATATGGTTATAATAAAGGTGTAAAACGTATAGAATGGAATGTTTTAGATTGGAACGAACCTGCAATTGAATTTTACGAGAGTACGGGCGCAGTAGTTTTAAGAGATTGGGATACTGCCCAAATAGATAGAAATTCAATAAAAAAATATTTAAATAACTAAAGTGAAGGTATATAAATTTGGAGGTGCATCTGTTAAAGATGCAGAAAGTATAAAAAATTTAGTACGGGTTTTAAAACACGAAGGTTATAAGGATACACTTATTGTAATTTCTGCAATGGGAAAAATGACCAACGCTTTTGAAAAAGTTATAAATGCGTATTATAATAATTCTGAAGATCTAAGTGACCAAATAACTATTGTTAGAAATTTTCATATTGAATTGATTGAAAACTTATTTGAAGATAAACAACCAGTTTTATTTGAAATTGAATTATTATTTGGACAATTAAGTGGATTTTTAGCCATCAATAAATCTATTGATTATAATTATATATACGATCAAATTGTTTGTTATGGAGAGTTGCTTTCAACAAAAATTATTAGCAATTATTTGAATGAAGTAGGAATTTTTAATAATTGGGTTGATGTTCGTGAATATATTAAAACAGATGCTTATTATAGAAATGCAGCTGTTAATTGGGAGCAAACCCACACTAACATAAATAAATTAAATACTCTTAATTTAAATATAACTCAAGGTTTTTTAGGAGGAAACTCTAAAAATGAAACAACCACTCTAGGTAGAGAAGGTTCAGACTATACAGCAGCCATATTTGCGTATTGTTTAAATGCTGAAAGTGTAACTATTTGGAAAGATGTAAATGGAGTTTTAAATGCAGATCCTCGCTATTTTAATAAAACAGTGTTGTTAGAGCAAATATCTTATAGTGAGGCAATTGAGATGGCTTTCTATGGTGCGTCTGTAATTCATCCAAAGACATTGAAGCCGCTTGAAAACAAAAAAATTCCGTTATATGTGCGTTCTTTTTATAACCTCGAAAATAAAGGTTCAACAGTAAGTAAAGGGCAGCATTTATTTCCAGAAACTCCTTGTTTTATATTAAAAAATGAACAAATTTTAGTATCCATCTCAGCATTGGATTTTTCGTTTATGGTAGAACATAATTTAAGTGATATTTTTAAAATTTTACACAATTGTAAACTCAAAGTAAATCTTATTCAAAATTCGGCGTTAAGTTTTTCGGTTTGTTTGGAAGATAAATTCAATAATTTCGATGCTTTCCTATCAAAAATTACACTTAAATATAATGTTACTTTTGTTGCTAATGTTTCGCTGTATACAATTAGGCATGCTTCACAAAAAGCTGTTGATTTAGTAGCGGAAAAAGGACAGGTATTATTAAAACAATCTACAAAAGGAACGGTACAACTTATTATGCAATAATTTTATGTATTTTTGTAGTTATCTTTAATTAAATTTAAATGAGTTTAGTAACGCCGAAAGAGGTTTCAAAAGTAATAAATCTTGATAAATACGGGTTTATAGGTACATTTTTTGGATGGTTATTAATGAAAATTCTTCGAATTTCTACCATAAATAAAATATACAATAAGCATAAGCATTTAAGTGATCTAGATTTTTTTACGTCACTTTTAGAAGATCTTCAAATAAAATTTGAGATTCCAGAAGAAGATTTAAAAAGAATTCCAAAAGAAGGTGCATTTATTACAGTTTCAAACCATCCTCTTGGAGGTATTGATGGTATTTTATTATTAAAACTATTGATTGAAAGGCGTCCAGATTATAAAATAATTGCAAATTTTTTACTGCATAGAATTGAGCCAATGAAGCCTTTTATTATGCCTGTAAATCCTTTTGAAGATAGAAAAGATGCAAAATCGAGTCTCTCTGGTATAAAAAGTGCGCTTTTACATATTAAAGAAGGAAACCCTTTGGGTGTTTTTCCAGCTGGTGAAGTTTCAACTTACAAGGATGGAAAATTAATTGTAGATAGACCTTGGGAAGAAGGTGCCATTAAACTAATTCAGAAAGCAAAAGTCCCAGTAATTCCTATTTACTTTCACGCAAAAAACAGTAGGTTATTCTATTTTTTATCTAAGCTAAATCCTACACTTAGAACGGCAAAGTTACCATCGGAATTATTGTCGCAAAAAGAACGTGTTATTAAAGTTAGAATTGGAAAAGCCATTCCTGTTAAAGATCAGGAAGCGTATGAAGATACCCAAGATTTCTGCCAGTTTATTAGAAGAAAAACATATATGTTGGCAAATCCATTTGAAAAGGTAACTAAAACTTTAAATGCTTCATCATTAAAAAAGACGAAGCAACCTAAAAAAATTGTTTGTCAAAAAAACAATGATAAAATTATTCAAGAAGTGGATGCGCTTCGTTCAACTAACGGAAGATTGTTAAAAAGTAAAGATTATGAAGTCTTTTTTGCATCAAGTAAAAAAATTCCCAATATTAAATTTGAGATTGGGCGTTTACGCGAAATTACTTTTAGAGAAGTTGGAGAAGGTACTAATGAATCTATAGATTTAGATAGATTTGATGGATTTTATCATCATTTATTCTTATGGGATAATGCCGCTAAAAAATTAGTTGGAGCCTATAGAATGGGCTTGGGTAAAGAGATTTATAAAAAACATGGTATTGAAGGTTTTTATGTACATACGCTTTTTAAGTTTGAACCAGAATTATATTCAATGATGGAAAACTCTATAGAAATGGGGCGTGCATTTATTATTAAAGAATACCAGCAAAAACCAATGCCGCTATTTTTACTTTGGAAAGGTATTGTGCATGTAACATTACGTTATCCAGAATATAAATATTTAATTGGAGGTGTTAGTATTAGCAACCAATTTTCAAACTTTTCAAAATCGTTAATGATTGAGTTTATGAAATCTCACTATTACGATCCTTATATTGCACAATACATTCATCCTAAAAAAGAATACAAGGTAAAGTTAAAAGATGCCGATAAAGATTTTGTTTTTGATGCTACCAAAGCAGACATGAATAAATTTGATAAAGTTATTGATGAAATAGAACCTGGAGCGCTTAGGATTCCTGTATTAATTAAAAAGTATGTTAAACAAAATGCGCGGTTGGTTGCATTTAATGTGGATCCAAAGTTTAATAATGCAGTAGATGGTTTAATGTATATTAGAGTTGCAGACATACCAGAAAGTACTGTAAAACCAGTTATGGAAGAGTTTCAGGCAGAGCTAGAAAGTAGTTTGGAAAATGACAGTTTTGAATCATCTGTAATTAATTCTAAGGAAACGCCACATACTAAGTAAAATAATACATTATAAATAATAATACAAAATCCGCCCAAAAATTATTAATTTTTAGGCGGATTTTTAGTTAAGAAATTAACAACTATAGGTCAAATTTAATTCCCTGTGCAAGAGGTAATTCTGTTGTGTAATTTATGGTATTTGTTTGACGACGCATGTAAATTTTCCAAGCATCAGACCCAGATTCTCTTCCGCCCCCAGTTTCTTTTTCTCCACCAAAAGCACCACCAATTTCAGCACCAGAAGTGCCAATATTTACGTTTGCAATTCCGCAATCTGATCCTGCTTGTGATAAAAACAACTCAGCTTCACGTAAATTATTTGTCATTATTGCAGATGAAAGACCTTGGTTTACACCATTTTGAATTTCAATAGCATTGTTTACATCACCAGAATATTTTAATAAATATAAAATTGGTGCAAACGTTTCGTGTTGTACTATCTTAAAATGATTTTCAGCTTCAGCGATTGCAGGTTTTACATAGCAACCAGTTTCAAAACCTTTGCCAGCTAATACACCGCCTTCTACCAATAATTTTCCACCTTCTTCAACAACTTTCGTCAATGCATTTTCATACATTTTAACAGCATCTTTGTCAATTAAAGGTCCTACATGATTATTTTCATCTAAAGGATTTCCAATACGCAATTGTTTATAGGCAGCAACCAAAGCATCTTTTACTTTAGTGTACATAGATTCGTGAATTATTAATCTACGAGTTGAAGTACAGCGTTGTCCGGCAGTTCCTACAGCTCCAAAAACAGCACCAATAACTGTCATTTTTAAGTCAGCATCTGGTGTTACAATTATGGCGTTATTTCCGCCTAATTCTAGTAGTGATTTTCCTAAACGTTCGCCAACAGTTTTTCCTACAATTTTACCCATTCTAGTAGAACCTGTTGCGGAAATTAATGGTACTCTTTTATCGGTTGTCATAAATTCACCAACTATATAATTACCATTAATTATATTTGAAATTCCTTCTGGTAAGTTATTTTCTTTTAACACGCCTGCTATAATATTTTGACAGGCAATACTGCATAAAGGAGCTTTTTCTGAAGCTTTCCAAATACAAACATCTCCAGAAATCCAGGCTAAAGCCGTATTCCAAGCCCAAACTGCTACTGGAAAATTAAATGCTGAAATAATTCCTACTATTCCAAGTGGATGATATTGCTCGTACATTCTATGTCCAGGACGTTCAGAATGCATTGTTAATCCGTGTAACTGACGTGATAAACCAACAGCAAAATCGCAGATATCAATCATTTCTTGTACTTCACCCAAACCTTCTTGAAGCGATTTACCCATTTCATAAGAAACAAGTTCTCCTAAAGGTTGTTTAAGTTCTCTTAATTTATCACCAAATTGTCTTACAATTTCTCCGCGTTGTGGAGCTGGTTTTAACCTCCAACTTTTAAATGCTTTTTGTGCATTTTCTATAACTTGTTCGTAATCCTGTTTGGAGGTTGTAGTTACTTTTCCTATTAATTCTCCATCAACTGGAGAATACGATTCAATAACTTCGCCTTTTCCAAAGGAATTTGAACCTGTTGATGTTCCGTTGTTTAGCTGTTTAACACCTAGATCCGTAAGTGCTTTTCGAATTGTTTCTTTTATAGTTGTGGCTTCCATATTAAATACTGTTTTTAAATATTCTATTAACAAATCTACAAATATTAACTGGTATAAAAAGTAAAGCCATTTCAAATTTGAAACGGCTCTCTTCATTCAATATTTGGTAACCAACCAAATAATAAACCAACTAAAACTTATAATTTAATCCTGTATAAACTCCTAAGTAATATGGCTGAATACTACCCGAGTTTTTTGAAAAGGTATTTGTTTGCATTTTAAACATTGGGGAGATGTTGATAAATAGATTTTTTCTTATAGAATAATCTACGTCAACACCAATATTTCCACTAAAGTTTATAGCTCTTAAATTGTTTGAAGACCCTAAACTTTGAGTAATTGTATTTGTTTCTATAAAAACTTCATCTTTGTTAAGTAAAAGTGTACTAAAACCACCTACTAAATTTACTCCTAATTTACCATCGGTAACGCTGTATTTTAACTCAACTGGTATTTCAACATAACCAAAAACTTGATTTAAAGTTCCTTTATTTGGGTCAATTGCGTTAAGCTCTCTTAATTTTGAGGTTGCAAATTGTTGTGGTTTTCCAATTGTTGTTGGACTGGTAGATAAATTTGAAAATTCTACAACTGAAACCCCAGGAGTTACATAAATATTATTTGTTGTGTATCCTAAATTAATAAGATTAACTCCAGATTGAACACTAAATTTATTATTAAGTTTATAGGCAAATTTTACACCGTAAGAATATGAAGTGTTTCCTGAGGCTGGATTGTCTTTAAACTGACTGTCTATTCCAGAACCATCTCCTAAAGAACTTATATAAATTGGTGCAAAAATAGTTGCAACTGTTATTCTACCACTTGAAGCTTGCGATGTTTTAACTTTTTCTTCGTAGGTATTTGATAAAGGTAAATTTAGTGCATCTACTAAGATAGAATTTTTATCGTTTTTATTATTTAATATAGAATCTTCATTTAAATCATTCTCATCAGCATTTGCAATAACTGCAATTTCAGTAGCACTTTCATTATTAATATTACTAGTTGTTTTAGATTTCGCTGTTGATTTATTATCTGTAGGTTCAGTATTTGAAGTTACAACTGGAGCGCTATCTTTTTGATCAATAGTTATTTTTTCTTTTAGAAAGTTTCTTGAAAATCTAGAATCAGGAATAAAATAGATAGTTCCAATACTAAAAAATAATATAAATAACGCTGCTATGCTTGCAAATTTAAGCCAAATAGGTAATCGTTTCTTTTGAGAAACAGGGGTTAGTTTTTTTTGAATTGAATTCCAAGACTGATTTGGAGGGAAGACCTCTAAATCTTTTAGCTTTTCTTGAAAAATTCTGTCAATATTCTTATAATCTCTCACCTTAACCTTTTATCTTAAACAGACTGTTGACTCTCTTGATATATCTCTATTTTTTGTTTTAAAATGCCTCTAGCTCTGGCCAAATTAGATTTTGATGTGCCTTCTGCAATTTGTAACATTTTTGCAATCTCTTTATGAGAATGACCGTCCAATACATAAAGGTTAAAAACCATTCTGTATCTGTCTGGCAACTCTTGTATGAGATTTAACAAATAATCTAAAGAAATTTCATCATCGTCGATGTCAACAACCACCTCGTCAGGAATCTCTTCAGTAACAATACTTAACACGGTTTTTTTTCTATATTTTAATAAAATCGTGTTAACCATAACGCGCTTTATCCAACCTTCAAATGATCCTTTAAAATTAAACTGCCCAATTTTATCAAAAATGGTTACAAAACCGTCTTGAAAATTATCTTGAGCCTCTTGTTTATTTTTAGAGTATTTAAGACATATAGAAAATAACTTACCTGCAAAAAGCTTGTAAATTTCTCTTTGTGCCTTTCTATCATTATTTGCACATTGTTTTATAAGCTTTTCTAAACCCAAAAGCTAGCGTTTTAATTGTTAATAAGATACCTAAAAAGATAATAGGTTGCGTAAATTTACATTACTTTTGTGAAGTTTCCCAATTTTTATGAAAAGAAATATGCCATTTAAGTTACATAATACTCAAGGTTTTAATAAAATTACTTTAGATATTTTCCGATTTCAGGCTACTAATAATTTAGTGTATAAAACCTTTTTAAACCATTTAAAAGTTGATGTAAATACCGTTGAAAAAATTGAAGAAATTCCGTTTATGCCTATTCAGTTTTTTAAGTCGCATAGAATTATTTCTTCAAGTGCTCCAACGGAACAACTATTTTTAAGTAGTGGTACTACAGGAATGACACAAAGTAAACATTATGTTACAGATGTTTCTATATATGAAGAGAGTTTTACTAAAGCTTTTCAGCAGTTTTATGGAGAAATAGAAGCATATACTGTTTTAGCCTTGTTGCCTTCATATTTAGAGCGCACAGGTTCATCGTTAATTTATATGGTTAATAATTTTATTGAAAAATCTAATAACCCAAAAAGTGGTTTTTATTTAAATAATTTAGACGAATTGGCTAAAAACTTACAGGAATTAGATAAAAATGGTACCAAAATACTATTAATTGGCGTTTCCTTTGCCTTGTTAGATTTACTTGATGCCTACAGTTTCAATTTAAAAAATACTATAATTATGGAAACTGGAGGAATGAAAGGACAACGAAAAGAACTTATTAGAGAAGAATTACACAATATTTTATGTGATGGTTTTGGTGTGTCTGAAATTCATTCTGAATATGGAATGACTGAGTTATTAAGTCAAGCATATTCCAAAGGAAATGGTATTTTTGAATGTCCGCCTTGGATGAAAATTTTAACTCGTGATACGGAAGATGCCTTAACTATTTTACCAGAAGGAAAATCTGGAGGAATTAATGTTATAGATTTGGCAAATATAAATTCGTGTTCGTTTATAGCAACACAAGATTTAGGAAAAACTTATAAAAATGGTACATTTGAAGTATTAGGTAGATTTGATAATTCAGATATTAGAGGTTGTAACTTGTTGGTTTTGTAATATTTATATGTTTTTTTAACTAATGGGTATTTCTTTATTACAATAACAAAGATCATATTTTATTAACATACATAACTAGTTCTCTAATTTAGAAGAAAGCTCGAACCAACGCTCTTCTTTTTCATCAATTTCAGTTGCAATTTCTTTAAGTTTTACAGAAAGCTCATTAATTTCTTCACCAGATAAAGAACCATCTAAAAATTTAGCTTCAATAGAACCTTTTTCTGTATTTAAAGCAGCTATTTTATCTTCAATACTATCAAATTCTTTTTTTTCTTTGTAAGTTAACTTTGCTTTTGTAGTGGTTTTAACTGTTACAGCTGGTTCAATTTTTTTATTTTCTATAGGTTCTTCTTTGGGTTTAGAATCTTCGTAGGCTCTAAAATCTGAATAATTTCCAGGAAAATCTTCAATACCACCATTGCCTCTAAACACAAATAAATGGTCTACAATTTTATCCATAAAATAACGGTCATGCGATACTACTAATAAACATCCAGGGAAATCTAATAAGAAGTTCTCTAAAACATTTAAGGTAATTATATCTAGATCGTTTGTTGGCTCATCTAAAATTAAAAAGTTAGGATTCTGAATTAAAACTGTACATAAAAACAAACGTTTACGTTCTCCACCACTAAGTTTTTCTACAAAATCGTACTGGCGTTTTCTACTGAATAAAAAGCGTTCTAATAATTGTCCTGCAGAAATTTTTCCACCTTTTGTCAATGGAATGTATTCTCCAAACTCCTTAATAACTTCAATTACTTTTTGTCCAGGTTTAACCTCGATTCCGTCTTGTGTATAATATCCAAATTTTATAGTTTCTCCAATAACAACTTTACCGCTATCAATAGGGATTCCACCAGTAATAATATTTAAAAAACTAGACTTTCCAGTCCCATTTTTTCCAATAATACCAATGCGTTCGCCACGTAAAAAGTTATATTCAAACGTGTCTAATATTTTTAGATCTCCAAACGATTTAGAAATTTTATGAAGCTCCAAAATTTTAGTTCCCATACGCTCCATATCAATTTCTAACTGCACTTTATGGTCGTTTCTACGTTTAGAAGCGGCTTCTTTAATTACAAAAAAGTCATCAATTCTACTTTTGCTTTTAGTAGTTCTTGCTTTTGGTTGCCTGCGCATCCAATCTAGTTCTTTTTTAAATAAGTTTTTTGCTTTATCTACCGTTGCTTGTTCTTGTTCTATACGCTCTTCCTTTTTTTGTAAATAGTTAGAGTAATTTCCTTTGTAAGTATAGAAACCACCATTATCTAATTCTATAATTTCATTACAAACACGCTCTAAAAAAAAGCGGTCATGCGTAACCATAAAGAGTGTAATTTTTTCTTTCTCAAAATAACTTTCTAGCCACTCAATCATTTCTAAATCTAAATGGTTTGTTGGCTCATCTAAAATTAATAAATCGGGTTTATGAATTAAAATTAAGGCTAATGATAAGCGTTTACGTTGTCCACCAGAAAGTTCTCCAACTTTTTTAGTTAAATCGTCTAATTTTAATTTGGAAAGAATTTGCTTAAACTGCGTTTCAAAATCCCAGGCGTTTAATCGCTCCATTTTTTCGAAAGCTCTTTGATACTCATTTTCATCTTCTGGATTTAGCAATGCGTGCTCGTATTCCTCTATTACTTTCAAGGTTTCGTTATCAGAATCAAAAATAGTTTCTTCAACAGTTAATGTATCGTTTAAATTATCTTCTTGTGATAGGTATTCAATTTTCAAGTCTTTTCTAGAAATAACTTGACCAGTATCTGAACTATCAACCCCAGCAATTATATTAAGCATCGAAGTTTTTCCCGTACCATTTTTTGCAATAAATGCAATTTTCTGATCTTTATTAATTCCAAAAGAAATGTTTTCGAATAGTGTTAATTCACCAAAAGATTTCGATATATTTTCAACTGATAAGTAATTCATTAACTATTAATTTTAGCGCAAAACTACATAAAATAAATGCCGAAAACTATAATTATTATACTTTGGATGCCTGCCTGAAGACATTATTCAGTTTATAATGGATAATTGAAGGCATACTTAATTAGTAATTGGAATGGTGTGTTTTTATTATTAAAAAAAATGAGATGTAATCAGTAAAAAAAAATATCAATCTTATTTAAAACAGAACTGAGGTTAAGTTGGATTATGAATTCTATTTTGTTAAATAGTTGCAGTCATTTTTAGATTTACAAAAAAAGACGCCGTTTAAAGCGTCTCTTTTAATTTTATATTTAAAGAATTTTGTTATTCTTTAATAATTTTAAGCATTACAGGTTTGTCTAAATATACTTTAGCAAAATACACACCAGGCGCTTGATTTTTAATGTTTAGGTATACCTTACCATTGTTAAGAGCATAATTTTTAACCGAAATTAATTGAGATTGCATATTAAATATTTCAATTTTTATATTGTTTTGATATGCAGGGATGGCAATTTCAAAATTACCTTTTGTTGGATTTGGATATGCAATCACTTCATCAAATAAATTAATTGATTTAGAGAAAACACCTTCGCATAAAGCATTGGATTTTACTTCGATTTTATCTCCGTGTGTTACATTAATACTAAATACTGGTGAATCTGTTTCTAAAGTAATTTTATTATTTACAAAAACTGTGAACGGGGCAGTACCTTGTTCAATTTGTATAGCAGCCTTTCCAGAAGTTACAGCTACTTTTCCTGAAATAGTAGTTCCTTCAGCTATAACCACATCATAACATTGTTCGTAACTTTCTCCTGCTACATTAATACAAACAGTATAGTTTCCAGAAGTTAAATTGTTGTTTTGTAAGCTAGCATTCGCTCCATTTAATGTAACATTATAAGTATAATTTTCTTGAGCTGAGATTAAAATTTGACCATTATCTTTATCAGGACATGTTTCGCTGATAGTTTCAATAGTAAAATTGTTTGCTGGTAATGTAAAACAACCTGAAGCATCTACATTTGAGTTAGCTGTTGTGTTTGGACAATTGTCTAGATTATTCATAACTCCATCGTTATCATCATCTAACTGACTATCTGAGCAACCGTTTGCATCTACAGTTTCTCCCGTTGGAGTATCTGGACAGTTATCTAAATTGTTATAAACGCCGTCATTATCGTCATCTAATTGACTATCGGAACAACCATTAGTATCTACATTTTCTCCAGTAGGTGTACTCTCGCAAAGATCAATACTATTTTCTACACCATCTTCATCATCATCTAATTGACCGTTTGAGCAACCGTTTGTATCTACAGTTTCGCCCGTTGGAGTGTTTGGACAGCTGTCTAAATTATTATAAACACCATCTTCATCATCGTCTAATTGACTATCGGAACAACCATTAGGATCTACATCTTCTCCAGTAGGTGTACTTTCACAAAGATCAATACTGTTTTCTACCCCATCTTCATCATCGTCTAATTGACCGTTTGAACAACCATTTGCATCTACTTCTTCTCCATCTGGAGTATTTGGGCATAAATCATCTTTGTTTAAAACACCATCATTATCAACATCATCACTATTTTCGGCAATTATTTCAAAACTATCTACTGTCCATCTTGTAGGAGTAGCATTAGAATAATATTTAAATGCGAAATAAACAGTTCCAGTAATTGCGCTAATATCTACATTAGAAAAAGGGTATATTTCTTCGTTATTACTGCCATTAGAGTGTATAGGAATATTAATATTTGGTACAGCTGTCCAGTCAAAATCACTTGGATTACTTGACCCATCATAATTTGAAGAGTATACTAATTCTAATTTTGAGTTTCCATAAGCAGCATCTGTATAGAAACTAATTTTCTCAGCTTCATTTTCATCAAAGTTTATTGGATAAGATGTTATTAGCCAATCTTTACTCAAAATATCTTGTTGGTATCCATTTATTCCAATTGCGCCTGAATTGTTTTCTCCAAATTGAGTTTCACATATCCAATTTTTATTACTTGCTTCATTATAACTGAAAAAAGCTAAGTCGCTACAATTACTAAAATCTTCATAAAATAAAACTAAAGGACCTTCTAGCGTAGTTACTGTTATATTTGCACCAATTTCAGATAAATTAGAGGCAGCATCTCTAGCTTTTACAGTAATGTTATAGGCTGTACTAGGAGTTAATTCTAAAATTGTTGAAGAAGTTGAAAAAGCGGTTTTTAAATACTCACCATCTAAATAAATTAAGTAATCTACAACACCAATATTATCTGTTGCGGCATTCCAACTTATTTCTACAGATTCAAATGTTATGTTTGAAGCGACTATATTTGTTGGTGAAGTTGGAGCTTCAGGATCTGAAGAGTTGTTTAAATTCCATTTGTCTTCGGCATTTACACCACCCCAAATTAATGTTGCTAAATATGGATTGTCTATAAAAGGATTTCTATTTCCTTGTACCGTTTCAATATAATCGTTTCGTTGGTTTTCAAAGTCTGAAACAGGATCTTCAATATTCCAGTTTAAAAATAAATCTATCATATTAGAATCAACAGATAACGCTGATCCAAAACCAATATTTACAGGTAAACATTGCGTTTGTGAAACCTGAGTTCCATTTCCATGATATCTCAAATACATATACATTATAATACGCGCTACATCACCTTTCCATTCGTCACCAGGGTACCAACCTCCATTACTTGAAACTATTCCAGAATTTCCAGAGCCATCTGTAAACTTTCTGGCACTTCTTTTGGAATTCCAATCTCTATCTGAAGGTTTTAAGTTGTGTACATCTGTTCCAGGACCAGGTTCATCTGTATCAAGACTTGGATTTGCTATAGATTTTGCAAAAACATGTTCTCTATTCCAAACTCCTATTCCGCCTCCACTATCTTGTAAATTTTTTGCTCTTGTTCTATCTGTTTCAGGGTTGCCATCATTATCATCAAAACCATAAATTAATAATACATTAGCAGCATTGTCGGGGTCTTCATCTACTCGCTTTAACACATCCCAAGTATCTGTAGAGCTTGAAGAATATGGAATTGAAGTATGCGTATTTATAAGTCTGTTAGATAATTCTATAAATAATTCGTTTTCAGTTTTAGTGAAATCAAGACCATTATAAAAAGATTGAATTTGTCCGTAAAATGGAACAAATGATAAAAAAAGTAGAATTGAAAGTAAAGTTTTTTTCACGATATGTGATTTTTAGTTCTTATTGAAATAATAAATAGTTGAAGTACAAATTTATTATTAATTTTTGATTTTTTGTGTTAATCTTTAGAACTTATATTTTAAGAGATTTTAATAAAAAACACCTTCAATAAAATTGAAGGTGTAAATTTTTAATAAGAAAACTTAATTTGTTATTCTTTAATAATTTTAAGTACTATAGGTTTGTCTAGGTAAACTTTAGCAAAATATAAACCAGTGGCATTATTGGCAATATTTAATTGAATTTTGCCATTATTAAGGGTGTAATTTTTTGCCGAAATTAATTGCGATTGTATATTGTATATTTCTATTTTTACATTGTTTTGAGATATTGGCAAATCAATTTCAAAATTACCTTCTGTAGGATTTGGGTATGCAATAATTTCATTAAATAAATTCACTTTTTTTGCAAAAACACCTTCACATAAAATATGGGATTTTACTAAAATTTCATCTCCATGTTTAACATCAATAGTAAATATTGGAAACTCCGTTTCTAAGGCAATTTTATCATTTATCAAAACCGTAAAAGGACCTGTTCCTTTTTCAATTTCAATAGATGCTTTGCCAGAATCTACTGCTACTTTAGCAGACATTGTAAGTCCTTCATCTAAAACTACATCATAACATTGTTCGAAAGCCTGTAATTCATCTGTAATGCAGAAGCTGTAATTACCTGGTTCTAGATTACTAATTATTAATTTATTGGTAAAGCTGTACTCAATGCCTTTTATTATAGTTTTATAATTTTGATTGGATTGTGCTTCTATTTGCAATTGTCCATTATTTTTATCTGGACATGTTTCGCTAATTACTTTATTTGAAAAATTGTTAAAATTTAAATTGAAAACTTGAGGAGCTCCACAAATTTCCAGACTCCAACTTTCTAAGTTTCCAGTATCTTCTGGACCAGAATCTACAATGTTTAAAGTCCAATTTCCGTAGGAATCTTCAAAATTAAAACTGGATAAATCTCCTTGCGGTTTAAATGTACCTGTAAACGGAGCAATTCCTGAGGTTATTAATGTATCAGCATCATTATCAAAAACAGTATTGGTATAATCTAAACCTTCATCTCCATTATTTGCCGATAAAAGTACTTTTGTTCCTGTTGGGCTAATTAAATATAAAGTTAAATCACCAACCCACTCATGAGTTGCGTTTACCGTAACATTAACATCTGTAATAATTTTATTAGACGTTATATTTATTATTGAATTTACTCCAGTTGCATTATTGTCTGGTATGTCTGTTGGTTCACTTTTAGAGGTATCTAGATCGCAAATTATATTTGCAGTAGTAAAGCTATTAGGGCTAGAAAAAACACCTTCACCACAATTATTAATTCCTTTTACTCTCCAATAATAAGTTGTGTTAAATTCAAGTAATTCAGGTGTAAAATTTGTGGAATTTAAAGTAGCTGTTTCTGTAATAGTTGTAAATAATATATCTGAAGCAATTTCAATAGTATAATTTTTAATATTTTCATTAGCTACCCAACTTAAATTATAGGGTTCAAATAATCCACTACTTTCATTTTCTGGAAAACTTAGTATTGGTGGAGTTATTTGCGATGAAAATACATTTAATCTGGCGGCTGTACTTTTTGTTGTTGAAGTTGATGTACCTGTTACAGAAATACTATAGGAACCAATACTGCTATCTTCAATTCCTGTTATTTTCATAGTCACAGCAGTATTATTTCCAGTTGCAGTTGCTGGGTTAAATGTAATTGTTGCACCTTCTGGAAAACCTGTTGCAGAAAAAGCAGTTTCTTCATTAAAACCTAAAAACGTATTGTAGGTCATATTGTAAATAACTTCATTTGGAGAACATGTTTCAAGATTGAAGGATTCGAAATCCATAATAAATTCTGAAGATTGTACAGAAATATTTGCCAAGTTTACGTTGAAAAATATGTTATCAACACTTTCTACTTTAATCCTTCCTGTTTTTGTTGTTATATCTGGAGTTACAATGGTATGTGAACCATTATTAGGTATATTTGAAGCTAGAGTAATTGGGTATGTTAGACCTCCATCGTTAGAAAATAAAATATTTACATGAGAACAATTTACAGGTTCAATATTTGTATTTGCAACATCCCAATTAACTATTTGAGCAGTACCTGCATCCCAATTTTCTTGAGTAGTTTGTGAAGTTAATTTAAAATTAGCTGCACTATCTGTAAATGTTATTACTGTTTGATCGCTGGTAGTTTGACCTCCATTTTCATTGTTATCTCTAACGGTAAGAGCAAAATTCATAGTTCTTGATACAGATGGTAAAACCTCCCATTGATTGGAAGTATTACCACCTAAAATAGTTGACATATTTGGAAATGTTCTTTCAGGGTTTTCATTAGGCAGCATAGACCTAAATGCAGGACCAACAGTTGCTGTGGATACTAGTGGGTATTGCGTAGCTTCTGTGTCAATTTGTTCCCAAGTATATGTTAGCAAATCTCCGTCTTCATCTGTCGCGTTAGCTTTTAAAGCGAAAGGGGTTGAAACAGGTATTGTATAGTTTTTAAGGTTTTCAATTATAGGTGCATTATTATTCGTATCGGAAAGTGTACCACAAGTACTGCTATTTCCTTCTGAAATATTTGCCCACATTTCTTGAATGCTTATATAATGAAAATAAGGATCACTTAAATTTGTAACATTTTGAGGCGAACAGAGACCAGAGTAAGCCATAATTGTAGAGCCACTTCCTGGTTCAACAGATGTAGCAGCGGTTCTGTTTCCTGCACAGTTTCCAGTATCCCCGTTAAATGTATGGTGCGCTCCGTATTGGTGTCCCATTTCATGTGCTACATAATCAATGTCGTAAGCATCTCCAATGGGGTTGTTAGATCCCGTAATACCTCTTGCTTTTCCTGTAAAAGTACAGGGTGAGTTTAACTGAGCTAACCCACCACCACCTGTACTAAACGTATGTCCAATATCAAAATTATTGGTTCCAATAGTTCCGTTTATGACGGTTTGACTTTCTTCAATTAGTTTTTCGGCATCATCATTTGTAAAATTATCTGTTACAGCATCTAAAAAAATAATATCTGTATTATTGTCAACTAAAACCATGGTTAAAGCGACATCTCTTTCAAAAATACCATTAACACGCGTCATAGTAGTTACAATTGCCGATAAAACAGCTTCTTTTTTAACCTCATCAGTGTCAACTATAGAAATACCTTGTTGTGTTAAATGAAATTGTGCATATTCTCCTGTGGTAGCAACGGCTAACCTGTAGGTTCTTAATTTACCATCATTTGCATTTTCTGCTTTTGCTGATGTGTTTATTGAGGTTTTCTTTGTTGTCTTATTTGTGGTATTGTAATCATCAAATTTACAAACAAAATCTTCTTCTGGTAATGGTGAATCAGATTTTTTGTAAACCAAATAAGACTTTTTGTTTTTGGTGTAAGGATCAATAAACGTTGATTCTTGAGCGTTTTTTAAAGTCATTGCATTTAAACCCGCTGAAGTAACACTAAATCGAATGGTTGACCCAGATTTGTTTATGCTTTTACCTATATAAGATTTAATATTTGGATATTTTTTTTGAAGGTTTTCTTCTAATATGGGAGTTTCAAAAATTTGAAATTTTTCTAGTTCTCCATTATTATTAGGAAAATTTAAAATAACACTAGAATTGTTTAAACCATCTTTTCTTTTTGGAGCCTTTTTTAACTTATTTTTTAAAGACTCTAAATCTAAATCATAAACTTTATATTGTTTTGGTATAGATTTTCTCGCTATTTTTAAAGATGTATTTTTTGCGGATTTAGATTTTTCAGACCAAATATTAGTTGCTTTTTGAGCAGATGCTAAAAAACATTGGCTTGTAAAAAATATAAAGAGAAAAAAAAGACGTATATTAAAATACTTCATGCGTATTATTTTTATTTACTGGAAACTTACAAATATAAATTATAAAATTTTGAACACAATTATAATGTCTTTTAATTATTAGAATTAACTTATATTTAATTAAATAAAGTATTTTTGCCACTTTATAACACTTAATTTAGTTTTCTAATTTTGAAAATTTTCACTAATTTATCTAAATTTAAATCAACCAATAAAACTTTTGTTACCATTGGCACTTTTGATGGCGTTCATATTGGACATCAAAAAGTGATTAAAAAATTAATTAAAAGTGCTAAAAATAATAAAGCTACTGCAGTTTTGCTTACTTTTTTTCCGCATCCACGTATGGTGTTACAAAAAGACTTGGACATTAAACTAATTAATACCATTGAAGAACGCACAAAATTATTAGAAAATTTAGGATTAGAAATTTTAGTAATTCACGAATTTTCAATGGAGTTTGCAAAATTATCTGCCTTAGATTTTGTAAGAAGCATTTTAGTAAACAGCTTAAATATTTCTAGGTTGGTAATTGGTTACGATCATCATTTTGGAAAAAATAGGGAAGGTAATTTTGAGCAATTGAAAGAGTATGGTTATACCTACAATTTTAAGGTGAAAAAAATTTCACAAAAAGAAATTAGCGATATTACGGTAAGTTCTACAAAAATTAGAACTGCTATTGAAAAGGGTGAAATAGTAAAAGCAAATAGTTACTTAGGTTACAACTTTATGTTAACAGGTATTGTTGTAAAAGGAAAAAATTTAGGAGAAAAAATTGGGTTTCCAACGGCTAATTTACATATTGCAGAAGCTTATAAATTAATACCAAAAACAGGTGCGTATATAGTAAAATCTACCATTCAAAATAATATTGTTTTTGGAATGATGAATATTGGTTTTAGACCTACAGTTAGTGGTAAAAATCAAACTATTGAAATTCATTTTTTTAATTTTGATATGCAAATTTATGATGAAAAAATTCAGATTGAAGTACTGAAATTTTTAAGAGAAGAACAAAAATTCGATTCTATAGAGGCTTTAAAAAACCAATTGGCAAAAGATAAAAAAAGAAGTATAGATTATATTAACGGCATTCTTTTTGAAGACATTTAACCTATGAGAACTATATTTGTAATATGTGCTTTTTTAATGATTTCTTGTAAGTCTAATTATGCTGTTAGTCAGTGTGTTAGTCAGGATTCGGCAATTTGTCCAGAAAAAGGAGTGTGTACAATAGAGCTAATTCCTAACAAAACTATTGTTTTTAAAACTGATAATATTGGAATAATGTATCCTGTTATTTCTGAAGGTGATAAAACAATTTTAAAATACACTTATAAACGAAATGAAATCCCTAACACACAAGATGGCAATTATACCGAAATTATATATGCTGAACTACCTGCAACTATAACAACAATTAAATTGTCTAATGAAGCTTTGCAACAAATAAAATTATATTTTGGAAGGTTGTGCTATTGCAAAGGTGAAACAGGATATTTTCCTATAAAAAATGGTGATTTTAAAATCATCAAAAACGATAAAAATTCATTTAAAATTGACTTTAATTTTAAAATTTCTGAAGTGCCTCAAATAATTTCAAAAATAGAAGAAACTATTTCTTTAAAATCAAATTAAACAATTTAGTTTCTTTTATCAGCAATTTATTAAATTTGCCATTCAATAAAAGGAAAAAATAATGTTACAAGTTGCATTTATTAGAGAAAACACAGAAGCTGTTTTAAAAGGTTTAGAGAAAAGAAATTTAAAAGATGCTGATGTATTGGTTGAAAAAACCATCGCAGCTGATGAAAGCAGAAGATCAATTCAAGCAGAATTGGATGCTGTTTTGGCAGAATCTAATAAATTATCTAAAGATATTGGACAATTATTTAAATCTGGAGAACGTCAAAAAGCTGAAATTTTAAAGCAAAAAACAGTTTTATTAAAAGAGAAATCTAAAGATTTAACAGAGAGTCTTCAAAATAAAGCAACAGAATTACAAGAATTATTGTATTTAATTCCAAACATTCCAAACGAAATTGTTCCTGCAGGTTCTTCAGAAGAAGATAATTTAAATGTATTGCAAGAAGGCGAAATTCCAGTATTACACGCGGGTGCTTTGCCACATTGGGAATTGGCAAAAAAATACGATATAATAGATTTTGAACTTGGAAATAAAATTTCGGGTGCTGGTTTTCCAGTATATAAAGGCAAAGGTGCAAAATTACAAAGAGCGTTAATCAATTATTTTTTAGATAAGAATGCAGAAGCTGGTTATAATGAGGTGCAAGTGCCACATTTAGTAAATGAAGCTTCTGGGTTTGGTACAGGTCAATTGCCAGATAAAGAAGGACAAATGTACCACGATGCACAAGATAATTTGTATTTAATTCCTACTGCAGAAGTTCCTGTAACAAATATTTATAGAGATGTTATTTTAAAAGAAAGTGATTTTCCAATTTTAAACACTGCTTATACACCTTGCTTTAGACGTGAGGCGGGTTCTTACGGAGCACATGTTCGCGGTTTAAATAGATTGCATCAGTTTGATAAAGTTGAAATTGTTAGAATAGAGCATCCAACTAAATCTTACCAAGCGTTAGATAGTATGGTAGCGCATGTAAAAGGGATTTTGAAAGAGTTAAATTTACCTTTCAGAATTTTGTGTTTATGCGGTGGTGATATTGGATTTACATCTGCATTAACATACGATTTTGAAGTGTTTTCAACAGCGCAAGATAGATGGTTAGAAGTTAGTTCTGTTTCAAATTTTGAAACATTTCAGGCAAATCGTTTAAAACTACGCTTTAAAAATAGCGAAGGAAAAAGCGAATTAGCACATACTCTTAATGGTAGCTCTTTAGCTTTACCACGTATATTGGCAGGATTATTAGAAAATTGCCAAACACCTGAGGGAATTAAAATTCCTAAAGTACTGGTGCCATATTGTGGATTTGAACTAATTAATTAGCAC